>ERZ724527.31-NODE-31-length-61969-cov-16.324256_pt1 | contig 61969 bp, 61 predicted proteins | sample MGYA00376060_ERZ724527 | MGnify/ENA primary metagenome ERZ724527 (study PRJEB28724, sample SAMN07190886) | activated sludge metagenome | isolation source: activated sludge of sewage treatment plant in Hong Hong | place: USA: Christiansburg, Virginia | collected...
TTACCCGCCGCGGAGCCTGCTTCCACCCAGTAACTCGACAGCCATTGGCCGATCAACTCCATATCAAGACGATCAATCTGTATCCGTAAATGCTTTTCGATCCAAGGGATGCCTTCTCTATTAATCCATCGCAACACGCGCGGCAGGCGGGACTCCAGATAAACGATCTGCTGCCACAATAGAGGCAGCACCAGAATTAGTGCCAAGGTCGTCGACAACAACAAAGAAAAAAAGGAAATAATGACCGCCCAGGTTCTCTTAAGACCCAGCCGCATCAACCGATTTACGAGAGGATTACCCAAATAGGCCAGCAACGCGCCCGCAGCAAAGGGCATCAATATCGGCGACAGAAGATAGAGCAGCCACCCTAATACCAGCAGACCAAGCGGCAACAGCCAAGGACGAATCTCAAACATAGTTGTAGGCGTTCCATTCATCAGTGCAGTTCTATCGTTGATGGATTAGCAGGATAGTCGCTTGAGCTATCTACTGGGGTAATCCATATGACACTTTGCACAAATGGATCATCCTTCGCACCCTCTCTCAGGGAGTCATGAGACGGCTCCGACAGACGCAGGCGTGGCTCGGTAGCCAGTAAGGCTTGCCAGCTATCTACGGGCAAGCTATCCGCCACGAACCATGCCTCACTAGCACTAACACCGATCAAACGTATCGGGTGCACTCCCCCTCTCTCCTGCAGCAGTCTCTGAATGGTCAATAGTGCCTTCAGGTCAGGAATACGCTCCACATGCAGCACCAAGCGACCCTCCATATCAAACCATGGAAGACTTGTGGCCTCTCCCATCAGTTTTGGTGATAGCGCACTATTTTGGGCTCCCGCAACCAACGGCACCATCAATACCACTAACGCCCACCAACGCCCCGTCATGTTGCCAACGCTCTCTGCTATCGCAAAACGCATACAGTACAACTCAGCGTCGACAGGCACCACTGGCAGGCAGGCTTTTTACTTCATATCACGTATAATGCTCGGCCTCTTGTCCATAGCCGTGTGTCTGTTGCCATGACCGAAACCAAGCCCTCCCTCAGTTACAAAGATGCCGGTGTTGATATCGAAGCCGGAGATGCCCTCGTCGATCGCATCAAGGGAGTAGCCAAAAAGACGGCTCGTCGCGAAGTGCTTGGCGGTTTAGGCGGATTTGGCGCGCTTTGCGAAATCCCGGCCGGCTACCGCCAGCCTGTGCTGGTCTCTGGCACCGATGGCGTAGGCACTAAGCTCAGGCTGGCTCTGGAGCTTAATCGCCACGAAAGCATCGGCATCGATCTTGTTGCCATGTGCGTTAACGATCTTATTGTTACCGGTGCCGAGCCCCTGTTTTTTCTAGACTACTACGCCACAGGCCACCTCAATGTAGAAACTGCCGCAACCGTGGTAACCGGTATTGGCGAAGGCTGCCTGCAAGCTGGCTGTGCATTGGTCGGTGGTGAAACGGCTGAAATGCCCGGTATGTATGAAGGCGAAGACTATGATCTCGCCGGCTTTGCCGTCGGTGTTGTCGAAAAAGCCGACATCATTAATGGCAGCAAAGTGAAAGCTGGCGATGTACTGATCGGCATCGCCTCTAGTGGCGTGCATTCCAATGGCTACTCGCTCGTCCGCAAGATTCTGGAAGTTAGCAAGGCCGACCTCCAGAGCACCGTTGGCGGCAAATCCTTGGCCGATCTGCTGATGGCGCCAACACGAATCTACATCAAGCCACTGCTATCCCTGATCAAGTCCATGCCTGTTCATGCATTGGCACATATCACTGGTGGCGGCCTGCCCGGCAATATGCCGCGCGTGCTACCAGAAGGCTGTGATGCGCGTATAGACGAAAGCTCTTGGACTTGGCCACCCGTATTTCAATGGCTACAGGAAAACGGCGGGGTTGAGCGCTTTGAAATGTATCGCACCTTCAACTGCGGTGTTGGCATGGTCATCGTGACTCCAGCCGACAGGGCCGATGATGCCATCGCTCATCTCAATGCTAATGGTGAGTCTGCTTGGCGCATAGGAGAGATCGTCCCGTCCACTCATACCGAGCCTACGGTCGTCTTCGCCTGATGCTAAACATTGTCGTGCTGATTTCGGGCTCAGGCTCAAATCTGCAGGCTATTATTGACGCCATCACGACGGGTAGGCTCAAGGCTCGTATCACGGGCGTACTGTCCAATAAGACAGATGCCTACGGGCTAGTACGTGCACAGCAGGCGGGTATTGTGACCGCCACGCTGTCACATACAACTTATGCTACTCGTGACGACTTTGATAAAGCCATGATGACGCAAATTGATGCTTGGGCACCTGATGTAGTGGTGCTGGCCGGCTTTATGCGCATCCTGACACCTGCATTCGCAGAGCACTACGAAGGGCGCCTGCTTAACATTCACCCCTCTCTGCTTCCTCGTCATAAAGGTATGCATACTCATCGTAGAGCCTTGGAAGAAGGCGACACGGAGCACGGGTGTTCAGTACATTTTGTGAATGCCGAACTGGATGGCGGTCCTGTCATTGCACAAGCGGTGATACCCGTTCTTGCTGACGATAATGAAACACTGCTTACCGAGCGCGTACACAGGAACGAACACCGAATATATCCTGAAGTGCTAATCTGGATTGCAGAGGGGCGTCTGGTGTATCGCGATGGTTGCACTTGGCTGGATGATAAACCGTTGGAAGCCCCTGTTCGGATTCACTCCGTCGACTGAGGATCTTATATGCGCTCGTTATTGATCGCTGCACTGTTGATTGCCAGCCCGATACTCCAGGCGCTGGAGTTAACGCCCTACACTGCCAGCTACCACTTCAACCTGGACAACAAGCTCTCGGGAACGGCTACCCGCATTCTGGAGAACACTGGTAACAATAACTGGCGTTACACTTTCACTGCCACAACAGCGATAGCTTCAGCCACCGAGACCAGCAACTTCAGATTTGATGGAAAAAAAGTGAGTCCAGTGAGCTACAAGCGTAAGCACAAGGTATTGTTCATCAGCAAGAATACTGAGGTCAGCTTTGACTGGAAAAATAAGAAAGCAACAACGCGTCGGGATGATAAGCAAGGCTTTTACGCGTTAAAGAATGGGGCAGTAGACCCGCTCAACTTTGAAGTACAAATGCGCCGAGACATCATCGATGCTGGCAACGTCGCAAAAGCCTACCTTATTGCCGACCCCAAACGCATGAATGAACAGAAGTTTGTGATTGATGGCGATGAAGTCATTGATACACCATACGGAAAAATCAGCACCATTCGCGTCAAACGCATACATGAAGATCCCGAACGGCACACTACCTTCTGGCTCGCGCGCGACTTGGGCTATATTCCCGCAAAAGTCATTCAAGACGACGATGGTGCTATTTACACCCTGCAGCTAAACAGCCTCACCGGAGCATTAGCCAAAGCAGAATTGCCGCCAGCCCCTGCCACTCTCTGAGATATCGCTCTGGATAATTTGACAGAAAAAAGCCGCTGCGGGTGATTGTTTGTCACCTGCAGCGGCTAGGTAAGACTGCCTTAATAACTCTCGACAGACTCAAACACCATCAAGTCCGTGGCAGGGTCACACCAGTTTGCCCCTGATACTTGCCACCACGGTCTTTGTAAGACGTCTCACAGACTTCATCGCCCTCAAAGAACAGCATCTGCGCCACACCCTCATTGGCATAAATCTTCGCCGGAAGATTAGTGGTATTAGAGAACTCCAGCGTTACATGACCTTCCCACTCTGGCTCCAGCGGTGTCACGTTCACGATAATGCCGCAACGGGCATAAGTGGACTTCCCCAGACAAATCGTCAGAACACTGCGTGGAATACGGAAGTACTCAACCGTACGCGCCAGTGCAAAAGAATTAGGCGGAATAATACAGACGTCAGACTGGATATCGACAAAGCTCTTCTCGTCAAACGCCTTGGGGTCTACCGTCGCCGAATAAACGTTGGTAAAAACCTTGAACTCGTTAGAGCAGCGCACGTCATAGCCGTAGCTGGACACTCCGTAGGAGATGATTTTTTGACCATTGGCCTGACGCACCTGGCCTGGCTCAAACGGCTCAATCATGCCGTGCTGCTCCGCCATACGGCGTATCCACTTGTCTGCCTTAATACTCATCCGGGTTTCCCTGACGTTGATGGAAGGAAATAGGGGGCGGCAATCATACCACCGGAGCCTTGTAATCGCGCCAGAGGCTTATTCAAAGACTATGTTGATGCGCTTAGGGTCGCTGTGGGAGGCCTTTGCTACTGCCGCCCCTACCTTGCGGGCAATAGCACGGTAACGAGACGCCAGATCAGCTTCCGGCTCTGCCACAACCGTTGGGCAACCATTATCGGCTTGCTCACGGATACGGGCGTCCAGGGGTAGCTGCCCCAGCAATTCAGTTTGGTAATCCCGGGCAATGCGCTCCCCGCCCCCACTACCGAAAATAGGGTCGGCATGCCCGCAGTTAGAGCAAATATGCAGTGACATGTTTTCCACCACGCCCAGCACAGGGATCTCAACCTTGCGGAACATCTCGATACCCTTTTTTGCATCAAGCAAGGCAATATCCTGCGGTGTAGTGACAATCACAGAACCCGCTACCGGCACCTTCTGCGCCAGTGTTAGGGCAATATCTCCCGTACCCGGCGGCATATCGATAATCAGGAAATCAAGATCACTCCAGAGCGTCTGCTGCAGCATCTGCAACAAGGCACCTGTCGCCTTTGGCCCGCGCCACACCACTGGCGAACTATCGCCTTCCAGTAGAAAGCCAATAGACATGGCTTCTATGCCATGCGCCTGAATAGGGATAAACCAAGCATTATCCTTCACTTCTGGCCGTGTCCCAGCCGAAATCCCCAACATCATCGGCTGGCTGGGGCCATAGATATCCGCATCCAACATGCCAACACGGGCACCTTGGACCGCCAATGCCAAGGCCAGATTAACAGCCGTTGTCGACTTGCCCACTCCTCCCTTGCCTGAAGACACGGCAATCACGTTCTTCACACGGTCCAGTGCCGGTACGGCTCCTTGTGGCTTGACCCGCGGGATAACCGGTTTCTCGCGCAAACCCAGTTGTTCTACTCCTAATGGCGCTAACGCCTCCAGCAATAATGGGCGCAGCTCCTCACTCGCACCGGCATATGTCGGCACCAGGTCCACCAGTACGGTATCGCCATCCAGCACAACATTTTCCAGCCAGCCCAGTTCTGCCAGCGATTGATTTAGCAGAGGGTCCTTCACTGAATTAAGAGAAGCTTTTACAGCAGCAAGATCGGTCACGGCATACACCTGGAAACAAGAAAGCAATCAGGGCGCCTATGCTAGCCCGGCACCCTTGACAGGGCCAGCCAATACAGCCGCATAAAGGCACGCAGTTATTCCGGTTTTTACCCTATTTTCCGGTATGATTACCCACTTTCCCGCTACGACATTGCCTGAGTCATGAGCCAAAAAACTACCCAGCGGCGCCTTCTTGTCACCAGCGCACTGCCCTATGCCAATGGCCCCATACATTTGGGTCATCTTGTTGAATACATTCAGACTGACATCTGGGTTCGCTTTCAGCGCTCCCGTGGCCATGAAGTTCATTACGTTTGCGCCGACGATGCCCATGGCACTGCCATCATGCTCAAGGCCGAGCAGAACGGCGTCACCCCGGAGCAGCAAATCGCCGCCGTGAAGGCTGAACATGAGCTCGACTTCGCTGACTTCCTTATCCGCTTCGATAATTATCACTCGACGCACACGGAAGAGAATCGTGAGTTTTCCTCGTTTATTTATTTAAAGAATCGAGATGCCGGTCATATTGCGACCCGCCCGATACGCCAGTTGTTTGATCCAGAAAAGCAGATGTTTTTGGCCGACCGCTTCATCAAGGGTGAATGCCCAAAGTGCAGCGCCAAAGATCAGTATGGTGATTCCTGCGAAGTCTGCGGAGCCACCTATGCACCGACAGAGCTCAAGAACCCCTACTCCACGATCTCTGGCGCCACGCCCGTCGAAAAAGAATCGATTCATTACTTCTTCAAGCTGCCAGATTTTGTCGACTTCCTGCAAGACCGCGAACGCTCAGGCCGTCTGCAACCAGAAGTTGCCAATAAACTGGATGAATGGTTTGAGGCCGGTCTTAATGATTGGGACATCTCTCGCGATGCTCCTTACTTCGGCTTCGAGATTCCGGATGCACCTGGCAAGTACTTCTATGTTTGGCTTGATGCCCCCATTGGTTACATGGCCAGCTTTAAGAATCTTTGCAGTAAAAATCCGACGCTGAACTTTGATGAGTTCTGGAAAGAAGGCGGCAATACCGAGCTGTATCATTTCATTGGCAAAGACATCGTCTATTTCCATGCACTGTTCTGGCCCGCCATGCTTGAAGGTGCCGGCTTCCGCAAGCCCAGTGCTATTTTTGCACATGGCTTTTTGACCGTGAACGGCCAGAAAATGTCTAAATCGCGTGGAACGTTTATCAAGGCGCGTACCTACCTGGACAACCTGAACCCAGAGTATCTGCGCTACTACTTTGCCGCAAAGCTATCTGGCTCAGTCGAAGATATTGATCTCAACCTTGAAGACTTCAGCCTTCGCGTAAATTCAGACTTGGTTGGCAAGGTGGTGAATATTGCCAGCCGCTGCGCTGGCTTCATCAACAAGAAATTTGATGGACGCCTTACTGCTGAGTGTGCCGAACCGACTCTGCTCAGCGAGTTTATTGATGCCGGTGACAGCATTGCCCATCACTACGAAAACCGTGATTTTAGCCGTGCTGTACGTGAAATCATGGCGCTGGCTGATCGTGCCAATCAGTATATCGATGAGAAAAAACCTTGGGCCTTGGCCAAAGTAGAAGGCAAAGACACTGAAGTACAAGAAGTATGCTCGGTCGGCCTTAATCTGTTCCGTCAGTTAATGGTTTATCTCTCACCGATCCTGCCTGCTACCAGCACTGCCAGCGCACAGTTTCTCAATATCAGTGGCTTTGATTGGGATTCTCGCGAGCAGTTATTGCTGGATCACACCATTAATGCGTTTCAGCCACTAATGACACGTGTAGAGAAAGAGAAAGTAGACGCCATGGTCGATGAATCGAAAGATAACCTGCTGGCTGCTCCGGCGCCTGCGCCGGTAGCCGCAGCCAAACCACCCAAGGCTATCGAAGCTACCACCGACCAAGCTGCAGAAATCAACATCGATGATTTCATGAAGATAGATTTGCGCGTAGCACGTATCGTGAATGCCCAGCATGTTGAAGGTGCCGACAAACTACTGCAACTGACTCTGGATATTGGCGAAGAAAATACCCGGAACGTATTTGCTGGCATCAAGAGTGCTTACCCAGAACCGGATAAGCTAATTGGCCGTCTGACCGTAATGGTGGCTAACCTTGCTCCACGTAAAATGAAGTTCGGCATGTCCGAAGGTATGGTATTGGGAGCTGGCCCAGGTGGTGCGGATATTTATATTCTATCCCCGGATGAAGGCGCCATTGCTGGCATGAAGGTGAAGTAAGGCACCTCAACACAGATAAAGAAATGGCGCCTTAGGGCGCCATTTCTTTATGGGAAATTAGTATTACAACCCGACACAAGCTCTGCACATATCAGCTTGTGGCAAAGCGGCCAAACGTTCAGCAATGATATCTGTACCACACTTCACACAGCGCCCGTATACCCCTCGATCCATACGCTCAAGCGCGGCATCTACTCTTACCAACTCAACCTGCGCTTCTGCTAACAGACCCGCCAGCACATCATCATTTTCGCGTTGTGTCACTTGTTCTGAAAAGTCAGCCTCTACCGGTGCATTTTTATGCTCCAGATCCTGACGGATGCCAGTAATACGACGTTCGTACTCGTCCTTTAGTTGCAACAGCGTTGCGCGAGCTTCAGCGTTCATAACACCTCCATCAATATTAATTTTAAGTATGGCCTAGGCATAGCACTCCCACAATGACCCATGTCAGTTGAACAGTGAAGGAGCCAATCCTGATATCAAGTACATTATTAAGAGGTATAAAATCACTCGCAAGATGTAAAAAAAGCGCCCGAAGGCGCCTTTTTTACAGGACAAGCCTAATCAGTGACCGCCGCCACTCAGACCCTTCAGAATATCTTCGGCTACTTTCTTAGCATCACCAAAAATCATCATGGTTTTATCCATGTAGAAGATGTCGTTGTCGAGACCGGCATAACCCGGATTCATCGAGCGCTTAATCACCATGATAGTACGGGCACGCTGCGCTTCGAGGATCGGCATGCCATAAATAGGCGAGCTAGGATCATTCTTAGCTGCAGGATTGACCACATCGTTAGCACCGATGATGAGAACCACGTCAGTCGCGGCGAAATCAGAGTTGATCTCGTCCATTTCCTTCACGTCTTCATACGGCACATCGGCTTCGGCCAGTAGTACGTTCATGTGACCAGGCATACGACCTGCCACTGGGTGAATAGCATAACTCACCTTCACGCCCTTCTCTTTCAGCAGGTCGCCTAGCTCTTTCACAACATTCTGCGCACGAGCTTGGGCCAGTCCGTAACCAGGCACGATAACTACAGAATCTGCATTGCTCATCATGAACGCTGCATCTTCTGGTGAGCCGGCCCTGTAGTTCTTTTCTTTCTTCTCGCCATCATCAGCAGCGCCAGCAGCCGCGGCACCAAAGCTGCCGAACAGCACATTGAACAGCGAGCGGTTCATGGCACGACACATGACATAGGAGAGAATGGCACCAGACGATCCCACCAAAGAGCCGGCAATGATCAGCATGGAATTATTCAACGTGAAGCCAATGCCGGCCGCCGCCCAACCCGAGAAGGAGTTAAGCAAGGACACCACCACAGGCATATCGCCACCACCGATGGGGGCAATCCAGAAATAACCCAACACCAATGCACAAGCTGTCATGGCATAGAAGTGGTTCATGTTTTCTGTGACGAAATAAGCGCCACCAAACCCCAATACACCCAATGCCAGAATGACCTGCATCGGCTTGATCCAGCCACCCTTCAGTGATTTAGCCCACTTCTTCGCCGCCAACTTGCCATAAGCAAACACGGAGGCCGTAAAAGTAATGGCACCCACAAAGCAGCCCACAAAGAGCTCAAAGCGGTGAATCGCATCATGCGAGGAGGAATGGTTGAGTACAGCAGCAATGGCAATCAGCACGGCAGATAGACCCACCAGCGAATGCATCAGTGCGACCGTTTCTGGCATCTGCGTCATCGGCACTGTTTTAGCGCGATAAATACCGATAACTGCACCCAGCACCATGGCACCGAGGATCAGGCCATAAGCTGGCTTGAGCTCGAAACCGTTACCACCATTGAGGCTAGCAACCAGCACGAAAGTGGCAGCAACTGCCAGCGCCATGCCTATCATGCCGTAACGGTTGCCCATAATGGCAGAAGCCGGTGAGGACAGGCCGCGTAGGGCGAGAATGAAAAGGACGGCGCCAATCAGATAGGCCCAGTCCGCGTATTGCGCGAGGTTTTCCATCTATCGGCTCCTTACTTTTTCTTTTTCTTGAACATATCCAACATACGTCCGGTAACCGCAAAGCCACCGAAGATGTTGATACATGCAAGAAATACTGCAACAGCACCAAGAATGGTGGTTGCGTTGATTTCGCCATTGAAATACACCGTCTGCAGCATGGCGCCGACGACGATGATACCGGACAGTGCATTAGTCACTGCCATCAATGGTGTATGCAGGGCCGGTGTCACGCTCCACACCACGTAATAGCCCACGAAAATCGCGAGCACAAACACGGTGAAGACACTGGCAAAGGGAATAGTACTGGCGTGGTCAGCGACAGTGACTACCTGCTCGGTAATCTGGATGACAGTTTCGTTCATCGCTATCGCTCCTTAAGGCTTCTTGTACAGCACTTGGCCGTTGTCGACGATGAGCGTCGGCTTGACCATTTCGTCCTCGCGATTGAGCTTGAGGCTCTGCGATTCCTTATCGTGCTGGGGCTGGAGGAAATTGAAAATATTACGGGAATAAAGCGCAGATGCTTCCGTTGCCACTGTGGCAGGAATATTGCCGATACCGACAATTCTCACACCATTTTCAGTGATCACAATTTCATCCAGCTTAGAACCTTCAACGTTACCGCCGGAAGAAACGGCCATATCAACAATGACGGCACCCGCCTTCATCTTGGCGACGGTTTCTGCCTTGATCAGCACCGGAGCCTTTCGACCCGGAATCTGCGCAGTAGTGATAACGATGTTGGCAGCAGACACCGCCTTGTCGACAATCACAGCCTGATCACGCACGTACTCAGCCGATGGTGTCCAGGCATAACCGCCCGTACCCAGCGCCTTGGCTTTTTCTTCATCAGACATAGGCACGTCGAGCCACTTTCCGCCCAGCGATTCCACCTGTTCTTTGGCCGCCGGACGCATGTCGGAAGCTTCCACCACACCGCCGAGACGCTTGGCGGTAGCAATAGCCTGCAGACCCGCAACACCAACGCCGAGAATCACGCAACGAGCAGGCTTGATGGTGCCAGCAGCCGTCATCATCATCGGGAACATGCCAGAGTACTCATTGGCAGCGATCAGCACAGCTTTATAGCCGGCGAGCGAAGCCTGTGAGGACAGAATATCGGAACTCTGCGCACGAGAGATGCGCGGAATCAGTTCCATTGCCACGCAGGTCAAGCCCTTTGCCGCATAGGCATCGAGGTGCGTATTAAGGTGTGGGGCAAAAGCGGCGAGCACAATTGCGCCCTGCTTATAGTTCACCACTTCGTCAGCCGTGGGGCCGGCCACCTTGAACACGACGTCGGCATCTTTCACGGCGTCTGCCGCAGTAGCGGCAATCGTCGCACCGGCTTCTTCATAGGCTTTGTCAGTGCAGCTAGCGCGGATACCTGCTCCACTCTGCACGACCAGCTTGTAACCTAGCGCAACGAATTTTTTCACCGTTTCCGGTGTCGCGGCAACGCGCGTTTCGCCCGCAAGGATTTCGGCTGGAATCCCAATTTGCATGGTCAACCCTCACCTCAGATAGCTTCTGGAAAGTCCGGCCACACATCAGTTCCCTAATGACCGGATAGTATTGTCGTTTTATCGACACATAACGGCCCGGGATTGTAATGCAGGCTTATCACTAAAAGCGAAACCCCGTGCACCAATTTGTAACCTTTTTTCCTTGATGCTCATCATTTGTCAGGTTCAGCCAGCATAACTGTCCGACAATTCCGCATTCAAATCATTAAATCCTATCGAAATGATTGCCTTTGCCCCCCACTAGAGGGCTAAATTGCATTCTCGCCCTGCCCCCAAATGACGCACAGCCATGTCATCACGCCCGGCCCTTGCTGGCATTCTGCTTGTTCTGGCATCCGCCATCCTGTTTTCCACCAAATCAATCTTTATCAAGCTGGCTTATCAAGAGGCTGTTGACCCGGTAACCCTGCTCACACTTCGCCTGATCTTTGCCTTACCGTTCTTTATGGCCATGGGCTTGCTGACCAGTCATCGGGCAGGCGCCCCTGCCTTGCATCGCCGGGACTGGACCACCATGTTTCTGCTCGGTTTTGCGGGGTATTACCTTTCGTCCCTGCTCGACTTCATGGGGCTGCAGTACATCAGTGCTGGGCTTGAGCGATTGGTACTATTTCTTTACCCAACCATGACCGTATTAATGACGGCAGTTATCTTTAAGCGCCCTATCAACGGCATGACATGGGCTGCTATTGCCATCAGCTATATTGGTATGGCGCTGGTTGTCTGGCCGGATATTCACCACGCCAGTGAGCATCTGGCTCTGGGCATGGTGCTTGTCTTTGGCAGCGCTCTGGCTTATGCCAGCTACCTAGTGGGTTCGGGAGAGATTATTCAGCGCATAGGGGCTAACCGGTTTACCGGCATCACACTGAGCTTTTCCTGCGTCTGCTGCGCCCTACACTTCTTACTGGTCAATCCATTGAGCGCACTTGTCGTGAGTCACCGAGTACTCGGGCTGGGCATTACGCTGGCGATTGTTTGTACCGTTCTGCCTGCAACCCTGTTAGCCAACGGGATAAAACGTATTGGCGCCAGTAAGGCCGCGCTGATTGGTGCCGTCGGGCCTGTAGCAACGCTATATCTTGGCTACAGCGTTTTGAATGAAACCCTGGTGGGGATACAAATGGGGGGGACTGCTCTGGTACTTACCGGAGTTTTACTGGTTTCCCTGAACAAGGGGTGAGCCCGACATCACTGCGATGATGACATCTGGCTCACACCCATGCTTATTACTTCAGAAAACCCTTCAACAGATCAGCGCCCTTGGCCAGCAAGTCGCCCCCCTCTGGCATCTGACCATTAGGTGTCAGCTTACTGACTAAGCCTGGCAGCACCTGAGCGATCTGTGACGCTACCTGCTGTGGGTCCACACCCAGCTTGCTGGCAATAGCGGCAACCTGCTCACTGCCAAGTACAGCCTGAATCTGCTGCGCCGATACAGGAAGGTTTTCCCCTGTGCCAACCCAGGAAGCCACAACATCTCCCAGCCCGCCTGACTGAAACTTCTTTAGCAGGCCGTCCAAACCACCATTCTGGCTTAACAACTGTTGGCCCAATGCCAGCATATCTGATGCGCCACCTGATTGAGCGCCACCCAGCATCTTGCCGACTTCATCCAGTAATCCCATGATGCTTCTCCTGAAAATTCAGCTAACGGAAAACTAGAATAGACTCCCTTTCTGGAAACATCTACACACACCGCACCGCACAAACAAAAAGACGACATCCTTGCGGATATCGCCTTTTTTCTATCAATTGAATATGGAGTTATTCATCCTTGAGTGCGCACTCCGCATTCTGTGGCTCATGTCTACAGCGAATCCGTTTAAGCAGCCCCGTCATGCGAGGATCATAAAAACCCTCACGGGTAAGCTGCAATCGCGCTTCGCGCATCATGCCAAAATATTTTTCTTTATCGGCATCTGACAAGTCCATCCAATACTTTGCCGGAATATCCTTCTCCATCGCATCGATCAATTGATAGGCCTGCTCAAGATAGCCAATCGCAAAGTTTCGGATTTTCTGAATTTTATCATCCAGCTCCGGAACTTCCTTGATGAACTTGTCACGATTAAAAACAATTGCACCGGTCATCATTGTCAGCGGCAAGCGATAGATTGCACCCTTATCCCCTAGGCCACGGTATAGCTCAAACGGCCGAAAAGCCAAGGCTGGGGCGGCAATAATATCTACCTGGCCATTATTGAACTTGCCCGCAAAATTGGTAATGTCTGACGCCACAGGCTGTGCGCCAAGTTGTTGCACCATCTTGGCTTGGGATTTGTCCCACTCCAATACTGCCACTTTCTTACCTGCTGCCTTTTCAATGGAATCGATCTTGCGATCGTTAACCATTACATACACCGCACCCAGTGGCACCACACCACCCACTTGGTAAGAGCCGTTAATCATCATCGGTGCTACTTTGGGGTTGGTATACAACACCCTCATGGCAGAGCGTAGCTGGTCGTAATTTCTCAGCGATCCGACAGAGTCTAAACTCCCGATAAAGAGATTGAACTGCTTGGCGCGTAACGTAGAGATAGCCACTGCATCACATTGGCCGGCCTTGAAGTCCTCTGCAGCAACGCGTTCGTCCGTGTAGGCTTTAACCTCAATGAAAACATTCCAGCGTCGCGCTTCCAGAATCATATCCTTCGCGTATTGAATGGCTGGTCCGTTATTGCCGACAGGGTCAAAGATACAAACTTTAATATTAAGCGGCTTGTCCAACGGCTTAATACCCGTTGCCTCAGCAAACTGGGCTGCTGTAGGGAGATTCAGCTTCACTCCCTCAACATCAATAGTCCGTGCTTGAACAGGATTAGTCAGAAGCATGGTGGCGATTGCAGCGGCACACCAACGAATACGAAAGAGTCGGGGCATAAAGCTCTCCTGATCGGGAGGGTTGTTACCTCCCCAGTCTTATTATTATCAAACCATCATAGATGGCTATCTGATCAGTAGGATTGACCCTAATGCCAAACCAGTTAGTCACACAAGCAAACTACAAAGTACGGGTAATGGCAGCTTTGGTCTATAGAAAAGGCGGCCACTGGCCGCCTTTTCTATAGTTCTCAATCTACCGCAATCAATGCTCAGGCCGCATATGCGGAAACAAGATAACGTCACGAATACTGGGGGCATTAGTGAATATCATTACCAGTCTGTCGATACCAATGCCTTCTCCTGCCGTAGGAGGAAGGCCGTACTCCAGAGCCCGAATGTAATCAGCGTCGTAGTGCATCGCCTCGTCATCGCCGGCATCCTTCTCACGCATCTGGTGATGAAAACGCTCTGCCTGATCTTCCGGATCATTCAACTCGGAAAAGCCATTGGCAATCTCACGGCCACCAATGAAAAATTCGAATCGATCCGTGATGAACTCATTATGGTCATTGCGACGAGCCAGCGGCGACACTTCTGCAGGGTATTCGGTAATGAAGGTTGGCTGACGTAGCTGAGCCTCCACCGTTTCCTCAAAAATAATAGTGTGTAGCTTACCGATGCCCCAGATGGGCTTCACGGCCATCTTGAGCTTGCTGCGAATAATCTCGGCAGCCTGATCAATATCCCAAAGCTGCTCGCGGGTCAGGTCAGTGTTGTACTTCAGGATGGAGTCGACCATCGATATCCGCTCGAAAGGCTGACCAAAATCGAACACCTCGCCTTGGTACTCTACTTCTGTGTTACCGAGGATATCTTCAGCCAATGTACGCAGCATGGCTTCAGTTAAATCCATCAGATCACGGTAATCCGCATAGGCTTGATAAAACTCGATCATGGTAAATTCCGGATTATGACGGGCAGACACCCCCTCATTACGGAAATTACGGTTGATCTCGAATACACGCTCGAAGCCACCCACCACCAGACGCTTTAAGTAAAGCTCAGGAGCGATACGCAGAAACAAAGGCATATCAAGAGCATTGTGATGCGTATTAAATGGCTTGGCTGCCGCGCCACCCGGAATCACATGCATCATTGGAGTTTCAACTTCCATGAAGTCACGATTCGTCATAAAGCGGCGAATACCCTCGACGACCTGAGAGCGAATACGAAAAGTACGACGCGTATCCTCGCTCATAATGAGATCGACATATCGCTGACGGTATTTCATCTCCTGATCCGTCATGCCATGAAATTTTTCAGGCAATGGACGCAGAGACTTGGTCAGCAAGCGTAGCTCTTCAACATGCACCGAAAGTTCACCCGTCTTGGTCTTAAAGACATAGCCACGAGCACCAACGATGTCACCAATATCCCACTTCTTAAAGCTGGAATAGGTTTCTTCGCCCACTGCATCACGGGAAATATAGAGCTGAGTGCGGCCCGTCATATCTTGAATAGTAGTGAAACTAGCCTTGCCCATGACGCGCTTGAGCATGATGCGACCAGCCACCGAAAAGAATTGCTTGTCGGCTTCTAGCACATCATTTTCCATGCTGCCGAAACGATTCTGCAGGTCGGTGCAGTAGGCATCACGACGGAAATCATTTGGAAAGGCTTGGCCGGCTTCACGCAGTTCGGCGAGCTTCTGCTTACGCTCAGCGATCAGCTTATTCTCATCAATATGCACTTCGGTGTTTTGCGGCTGTTCGCTCATGTCTTCTACCTTTTTGCTCTCCCCTTCGCGCTTGAAGGTGGAGAAAAAATCACACGCCCGTCAGATGTCGACGGTTACAGACCCATCTTTAGCGAGGCTTCGATAAACTCATCGATGTCGCCATCCAGCACCGCATTGGGATTAGAGCTTTCAATATTGCTGCGCAAATCCTTTACGCGGGACTGATCCAACACATAAGAACGGATCTGACTGCCCCAGCCCACATCCGACTTAGTTTCTTCCAGAGCCTGCTTGCTGGCATTACGCTTTAATACTTCCAGCTCATAGAGCTTGGCACGCAGTAATTTCCATGCGCGATCACGGTTGGCATGCTGAGAGCGTTCGTTCTGCACCGCTACCACAGTATTCGTTGGAATATGTGTCAAACGCACAGCGGAGTCGGTCTTGTTAATATGCTGACCGCCCGCACCGGAGGCCCGATAGGTATCCGTTCGCACATCTGATGGATTGATATCAATTTCGATATTGTCGTCGACTTCTGGGGAGACAAATACCGATGAGAAAGAGGTGTGTCGACGATTACCGGAATCGTAGGGCGACTTACGCACTAAACGGTGCACACCTGTTTCGGTACGCAGCCAGCCAAAGGCATACGCACCTTCGACACGAATGGTCGCGGACTTGATTCCCGCAACATCACCGTCAGACACTTCCATGATCTCACCCTTAAAACCATGGCGATCAATCCAGCGCAGGTACATGCGGAACAGCATGCTGGCCCAGTCTTGGGCTTCGGTACCACCGGCACCGGCCTGGATGTCGATAAAACAGTTACTTGGGTCCATCTCACCCGCAAACATGCGGCGAAACTCAAGATCGGCTACGGCTTTCTCAAGGCTATTGAGCTCGGTGTCAACATCTGACAACGTGCCTTCGTCATCCTCTTCCTCTGCCAGGTCCAACAGGTCTTTGGCATCAACGAGACCAATAACGAGCCGATCAAGGGTTAGCACTACTCCCTCCAAATCCGCTCGCTCCTTGCCGATGGCCTGAGCCTTTTCCGGGTCATTCCAAAGCGTAGGATCTTCGAGCTCACGCATCACCTCTTCGAGGCGCTCTTTTTTCAGATCATAGTCAAAGGTACCCCCTGAGCGATGCAGCGCGCTCGGAGAGGTCCTTGATGCGGTTTAGATACGGATTAATTTCCATAGGAAAAAGGGCGGCGAATGGATTAAGGGCGCGGATTGTACCGGATGCGCACAAAACCGGCCACAACGAGTCTTACGGAAACAAAACCGGCCGCATAAGCGACCGGTAAGAGGCAGGATTCAGCGTCCCTGCACACGAACTATTTCAGGAGCGGCGTCAGGACCAAGGTTCGACGCTGGCAGGTGCGCTCACTTCTTGGCGCGCTGAGTCGTTATTAAAAAAGGTAACTATGACGGTGCCATAAGCCATGGCCATGGCGAGCAGACTCACGGATAACGTCCGAGCAGCCTGTTGCAGGGTAATCATGATGATCTCCAATCGTTCAATCGTACCGCCCGGAACAAACCTAATGGTGAAATCAGGACCCGAACGGCTAGCCGGTTCACAGAAGCCAGATGGCTCCAGACCGGTGATCAAATAATAACCGAAAACACCCCTGAATGACAGGCAGGGCGGTTACCGACTGTAAAGAGAACAATTTTTATTCATATAAATCAATTATTTATATGGATTAGAGTGGCTCCATGTACTCCACCCGCAACTGCAAAGAGCGGCTGCCTCGGAACTCATTGATATCCAGCCGGTAGACGAGGCGTACTTTTTTTGACGAATTAGGCCACTGTGCACGATCCACATTAAAGGCAATCGCATCAAAAATACGGTTCGACGCAGGGTGAGCCACACTCATTTTGATGTGTTTCTCCTTGAGTACCTTTTGCTCCAAGCAGTGAAAGTCACCATGAAACATTGGCTCAGGGAAGCCCTGCCCCCACGGCCCTGCCTCACGCAAGACATCCGCAAATGGCTCGGTAAAGCAATCTGCCGGCAGCTCGCCGTCAGAGTACAGCACTGGTTCCAAGTCCTCAGGATTAACCACATCACCCACTGCCTTGTTGAAGGCTGCACGAAACGCCTCCAGACGTGCTACAGGCAAGGTGAGGCCTGCTGCCATGGCATGACCACCAAAGCGTGTAATAAGGCCTGGATTTCGCGCTGCCACGGTATCCAGCACATCCCTTATATGCACACCCGGAATGGATCTGGCAGACCCCTTAAGCTCATCAGAGCCAGGTGCTGACGATGCAAACGCAATTACTGGGCGATGAAATCGTTCCTTGAGACGGCCCGCCAAAATACCGACTACGCCTTGATGCCAGTCGCGATGGAAAAGTGTTAGCCCAAAGGGCAGCGCTTCCTTGTCCAGCGAAAACGTCTGCAGCACATGCATGGCCTCTTTTTGCATGCTGCCTTCGATCTGCCGCCGTTCGATGTTGAGCCCGTCCAGCTCAGACGCATATTGCCGTGCAAGATCTACCGAACCTGTCAGCAAGCATTCAATGCCTTGCGACATATCATCCAAGCGCCCTGCTGCATTAAGTCGTGGAGCCACTTGAAACCCAAGATCCGTCGCCACCAATTGTGCCGGCTGCTTGCTTGCGATATCCAATAGTGCCGTGATGCCGGGCCGGCAACGCCCCGCACGAATACGGTTAAGGCCCTGATGCACCAGAACACGGTTATTGGCGTCCAATGGCACCACATCTGCCACCGTACCCAATGCAACCAAGTCCAGATAGTCCGCCATGGCTGGCTCAGGAATATTCATGGTGGTAAACCAACCCTGCTCCTTCATGCGCGTGCGAAAGCACGAGAGCAGGTAAAAGACCACGCCAACGCCGGCCAGGTTTTTACTGAGAAATACGCAGCCGGGCTGATTGGGATTAAGAATGGCTGCCGCTTCCGGCAATACAGCGCCCGGTAGGTGGTGATCTGTGACCAACACCTTCATCCCTAGCGCATTGGCCGCTGCCACGCCCTCGAGACTGGAAATACCGTTATCAACCGTCACAATCAGATAAGGCGTTTTGGTTGCGTGCGCCAACTCAACAATTTCAGGCGTCAGCCCATATCCATAGGTAAAGCGATTGGGCACCAGATAATCAATCACAGCACCCATGGCACGCAGCACCAGCACCGCCAGCACCGTGCTGGTAGCACCATCCGCATCAAAGTCTCCCACCACCAGAATCCGTTGCTTTTCTTTTAAGGCAACTTCAAGCAAATCCAGTGCAGCTTCCATGCCTTTGAGTTGAGGTGCGTGTAAGCCTTGAAGATTGCGAATCAAATCATTTGAGGATTGCACTCCACGAGCGGCATAAATATGTGCCAGAACGGGATGCAGCCCATTAAGTGCATCAGGAGCAGAAGCATTAGTGCGTAAACGTATTATTTTCTTCATAGGGGCAATTCTACCGAGCGATATGGATTCACCGGGGCACAATCAAAGACGCATCGACACCATCACCGTATAAAGCAAAAAGCCCGGCAATAGCCGGGCCTTTTTATTCAGCATGAATCAGCCCTGCATCGATGCCAGAATGGCTGACTTCACTTGATCCAGTGTCGCATCAATGGTCTTGAGGACAGCAGTGCTGCACTGGCCAATAGCCGTATCAGGATCCTTCAGGCCATTACCGGTCAGTGTGCAAACCACTTTGGAGCCTTCAGGAATTTTGCCGGACTTAATGTCACGAATGGCACCACCCAGTGATGCGGCAGATGCCGGCTCACAGAACACACCTTCGTACATGGCCAGCATGCGCTGAGTATCCAGAATTTCTTGATCAGGTAACTCATCAAACCAGCCGCCTGATTCCTTCTGCAAGGCCCATGCCTTATCCCACGATTGTGGATTGCCGATACGAATAGCCGTAGCAACCGTTTCAGGATTCATCACCGGACCACCGCGCATGAATGGTGCAGAGCCGGCAGCCTGATAACCCAACATTTTTGGTCGGCTATTAACAAGGCCACGCTCGTGATACTCGCTGTATCCCATCCAGTGTGCCGTGATGTTACCGGCATTACCCACAGGCAGGCAGTGATAGTCTGGCGCAAAGCCTAGCTCTTCCACAATTTCGAATGCGGCCGTTTTCTGGCCCTGCAAGCGATAAGGGTTGATAGAGTTAACGATGGTGACGGGTGCATGAGTGGCCACTTGCTTCACCAACTCCATACCTTCATCGAAATTGCCACGAATCTGCAAAGTGATAGCGCCATACATCATGGCCTGGGCCAACTTGCCCATGGCAATCTTGCCTTCCGGAATGAGCACGAAAGCAGTAATGCCTGCACGGGCCGCATACGCTGCGGCAGCAGCCGACGTATTACCGGTAGAAGCGCAGATGATGGCTTTGCTGCCCGCTTCCACAGCCTTGGTCACGGCCATGGTCATGCCACGGTCCTTGAAGGAACCGGTTGGGTTCAAACCTTCGTATTTCACATAGATGTCGACATCCTTGCCAATCATCTTTGGTATGTTTTGCAGCTTGATGAGCGGCGTATTGCCCTCACCCAGTGAAATCAGGCGCGTGTCATCAGACACCGGCAGATGGTCACGGTACTTGTTGATAAGGCCGGTGTAGCGATTGCCAAAGTTCATGTCTGTGTCTCGCTCAAGCTGACGTACAAAAAATCATCTGCACATACCTCCGAATGAGGCGTGCAACTCAATCAGGCGTCCAAGTTTTCAAGGCGGATTCGTACCACCTTGCCAATGATGTCATTCAGACCTTCCATCCCGGCGATCGCATGATTCATTTCACGCTCAACCACGGGCTTAGTCAGAATAATAACAGGAACTGATCCAGCCTCATGTGCAGGCTTCTGCAAGATAGCCTCGATACTGATGCCATGCTGCGAAAGAATACGGGTCACATCTGCCAGCACACCTGGACGGTCGTTGGCGGTCAGACGCAGATAATAGGAAGTCACCACATCCTCCATTGGGAGGATGGGAGTGTCTGTAATGGCATGTGGCTGGAACGCCAGATGCGGCACAAAATTACTCTGCTCGGAACCCATGGAACGAACTACATCAACAATGTCCGCAACGATGGACGAAGCCGTAGGGCCTGCTCCAGCGCCAGAACCATAATAAAGCGTAGCCCCTACAGGATCCGATTGCACCAGCACCGCATTCTTCACGCCATTTACATTGGCGATTAGGCGCTCAGCAGGAATCAGCGTGGGATGTACGCGCAGCTCGATACCTTTCTCAACACGACGGGCAATGCCTAGGTGCTTGATACGGAAGCCTAGCTCTTCGGCATAGGCCACATCTTCACGAGTCAGTTTGGTGATGCCTTCGGTATAAGCTTTTTTGAACTGTAGCGGCACACCAAAGGCCAGCGAAGCCAAAATGGTGAGCTTGTGAGCGGCATCGATACCTTCCACGTCGAAGGTTGGGTCAGCCTCGGCATAGCCCAGCGCTTGCGCCTCGGTGAGTACATCGTAAAAGTCACGACCCTTTTCACGCATTTCGGACAGGATGAAGTTGCCGGTGCCGTTGATAATGCCGGCCAGCCATTCAATTCGGTTGGCCGCCAAACCTTCACGCATCACCTTAACGATCGGCACACCGCCTGCTACTGCAGCCTCAAAGGCCACATACACGCCCTTCTTTTCGGCCGCGGCAAAAATCTCGTTGCCGTACTCTGCCAGCAGCGCTTTATTGGCGGTGACGACATGCTTACCATTCGCAATCGCCTGCATGACGACATCACGTGCTGTAGTCGTGCCGCCAATTACCTCAACCACAATATCAATTGCAGGGTCGTTGACCACAGCAAAGATATCCTTGCTGACTTGAGTGCCAGAAAGGTCGTAGTCCGGGTTGTCGCGACGAACGCCAACATGAGAAACGCGGATTTCACGACCAGTACGGCGGCTAATTTCAGCAGCATTTTCACGCAGTAGATTGAAGGCGCCGCCTCCAACCGTACCCAAGCCCACAATACCAACAGACACCGGCTTCACATCATCACCTGAATACACTTGAGCGCGCCATAAATGGCGCAGAGACCGCGACCGGTCGACAGTCTACAGCAGCAGCTTTCGACCGGTATTTTGAGGGCGCAACATTATTGCCCGTCCCGTGGTTTGTCAAACCCGAAACGAGCGATTGGAAGGCTTCGTGCTATGCCGAATTAACGAATGCCCAAGGCCTTGGCCAGTGACGCAGGGGCTAGATACCCACCCACTTGCTTACCATCCGGAGCGAAAATAGCCGGAGTACCCCGAACACCTAGCACAACGCCCAACTCATATTGCTTGTTCACCGGGGACTTGCAGACTTTTGGTGCCTCCGGCAGTGACTTGCCCTGCTTGGAGAGCGTCATGGCCGACTGCCGATCACTAGAGCACCAAACATTGTCCAATTTACGGGATGTCGGGGTGCTTTCACCGGCGCGAGGAAAGGCCAAGTAACGCACCTCGATACCCAGCTTGTTAATCTGGGCAATTTCAGCATGCAGCTTGCGGCAGTAGCCACAATCAACGTCAGTGAACACATGAATAATGGCTTTGGGCTTTCCACCTACGGCTGGGAAATTCACGCTATCTGCGGGAGACAGTGCAGCCAGTGCTGCCTTACTTTCATCCGCTTTGCCTGCATCCTCAAGGTTAACGATGCGATCACCCTGAATCTCGAGCAGATCGCCCTGAAACAAGTAACGGCCATCTGCTGTAACGAAAACAGATTCATAGCCCTTGGCGTTCACCTGATAAAGACCTGCCGGTGTCGGCCGAATACTGATAATTTGTGCCTCCGGCATAGCCGTCTTGAGCTTGGCACGAATGACATCTTCAGGCCCGGCATGAGCAACGCCGGCTAACAGGGCCATACCCAACAGCATGGGAGCAACCAGAAACTTCATGTGGATCTCTCCGTAAACGATGACTCAAGGATACGCCACTGCCACCCAACTGTTGATAGTGCGTGCGTAAACGGACTATTTCAGTGACGAACATCACCCACGGGGATGATGCTTGGCATGCAGCTCTTGCAAGCGATGACTGGCGATATGGGTATAAATCTGGGTAGTCGATAGATCACTGTGACCCAACAACATCTGCACTACACGCAGATCTGCACCATGATTGAGCAGATGCGTAGCAAAGGCGTGGCGCAGAGTGTGTGGCGACAGAGGCTTGCTAATACCAGCGGCCTTAGCCAGCATTTTAATGCGGTACCAGAAAGTCTGCCTTGTCATAAACTCTCCTTCCCGACTGGGAAACAGTGCCTCAGTTGCTGAGCCGGCAATTAATAAAGGCCTTGCCTCTTCTGCATAGCGCACCAGCCAGTCCATGGCCTCTTGATTCATCGGTACCAGCCGCTCCTTGCTGCCCTTGCCCGTCACTCGTAAAAATCCGCCCCGCAAATTAGGCTGATCAATACCTAGCCCTACCAGCTCACTGACCCGAAGACCGCATCCATAAAGCAGCTCCAACATCGCCCGATCACGTTGCCCCAGCGGGGTATCCAGCAAGGGGGCGGCGAGTAACTTCTCAACATCGGTCTCCGATAAGTCTTTTGGCAGAGGCCGTCCAATTTTAGGGGATTCCAGGTTAAGCGAAGGGTCCTGCGCAATGCGGTGCTGGGAAAGGTGGAAACGGTAAAAGCGCCGTATCGCCGACAGGACACGTGCTCTTGAACGGGGGTGACTTCCTTCTTCGTGAAGCTCGTGCACGTAGCGAATCAGATCAACATGTTCCAACGTCAGCAGGGCGCGAGGCTCCGCCCAACCTGCCAGCTTGTGTAGGTCGGAAAGGTAGGCACTGATCGAATGCTGACTCATTCCCTCAACGATGAGCTTGCTACGGAACTGGCGAAGTTCCTGTGGCTCAGGTAATGCAGCGTCCTCCTTACGAGGCCGACCGCGAGGGCGTGGCGGAATAGTCGTCATATACCCAGAGCATACCGGAGAGCGCCCATAAAAAAACGGCCCGAAGGCCGTTTCTTTGCCGATCAACGCACCAATTACTTGGGGGCGCGTGGAGCCAGCTTTTCTTTGATACGTGCGGACTTGCCCGAACGATCGCGGAGGTAGTACAGCTTGGCGCGACGAACGTCACCACGACGCTTCACTTCGATGGAAGCAACCACCGGAGAGTGCGTCTGGAACACACGCTCAACACCGATACCATTGGAGATCTTGCGTACGGTGAAAGCAGAGTTCAGGCCACGGTTCTTCTTGGCGATAACAACGCCTTCGTAAGCCTGCAGACGCTCACGCTCACCTTCTTTCACCTTCACCTGAACGATAACAGTATCGCCCGGGCCGAAAGACGGCACGTTTTGCTTGAGTTGGGACTGTTCAACGAATTGAACCAGGGGATGCTTGCCGCTCATGGCATTTCCTCAATTTTATGGTGACAGAGGCTTTGAACGGGCTTTTTTGTGAGACCGTTCGGCGCATACCCACCGTTACACACCTGGCCCGCCGGTTACCCGGCAAACCCATGGAGATGAAAGGACCTTGCGGACCTATTCACCCTCGCCGCTTTCGCGACGGATATCGTCAAGCAGTTTTATCTGCTCTTTATCCAGCGTGACCTTTTCCAGAAGATCAGGACGACGCTGCAATGTTCTGGCCAGACTTTGTTTTCGGCGCCATTTGCGGATAGCCGCATGGTCACCCGATAACAGAACTGCCGGTACCTCATCCGCCTCATACACTTCTGGGCGAGTGTAGTGCGGGCAATCCAGTAAGCCATCACTGAAGGAATCCTCTTCAGCGGAGGCCTCACTGCCAAGCGCACCTGGCAGCAAACGCGTCATTGCATCAATCAGCACCATCGCAGGCAGCTCACCACCCGACAACACGTAATCACCGATTGACCATTCTGCATCGACTTCGCGCTGAATAAGACGCTCGTCGACCCCTTCATAACGACCACAAAGCAGAATCATCGCCTCCGTAGTCGCTAACTCCTGCACCCCTGCCTGGTTTAACACCCGGCCCTGTGGTGACAGGTAAATTACATTCGGCGTCAGGCCCTTAGCCCGAGCCGCTTCTTTGGCTGCCGTGATCGCGCACCGTAATGGCTCGATCAACATCACCATGCCGGGGCCACCCCCATACGGGCGGTCGTCCACGCGGCGAAAATTACTTTCGGAATGCCCCTCAACATAGTCACGAGGATTCCAGTATTCCAGCGCCAGCAAACCGTTCTTCACGGCGCGGCGAGTAATACCACTTTCGGTCACTGCCTGAAACATTTCCGGGAACAGGCTGATTACCCCGATCCACACCTCAGGCGCCTCGCCTGCTCAAAACTCTGGATCCCAGTCGACGGTAATCATCCTGCCGACCAGATCAACATCCTTTATAACTTCACCTGGCACCCAAGGTACCAAGCGCTCAAGCTCATCCATGCTGCCCTCTGATGCCTGAACGACCAGCACATCATTAGCGCCTGTTTCCATCATGCTGTGTACAGTGCCCAGCAGCTGACCATCTTGGGTTCGCACGGAGAGATCAATGAGGTCTGACCAATAGTAGTCACCCTCTTCCAGCTCCGGGAGAACATCCTTCGAAACCCATATCTCAAGGTTACGCAAGGATTCGGCCGCGTTACGGTCAGGAGAGATGTCGAGTTGAGCGACAACGCCCTTACCCTGCGTACGCCATTCCAGCACCTTGACTGGCCTGAACCCCTCACGGGTTTTCAGGTACCAAGGCTGGTAGCCAAAAAGATTGGTAATGGGGTCGGTCAGGGCATGCACCCAGACCCACCCCTTCACGCCGTAGGGCGTACTAACGTGCCCTACGTTGATGAGATCGGAGGCTTCCGGCACCGCCGGTGCCTTCGTATTCATCTGTCTCAGACTGCTTTGGCAGCGGCCTTGGCCAGAGCGGCAACGCGCTCGGATGGCTGTGCGCCCTTGGAAACCCAGTACTGGTAACGCTCAGAGTCAAAACGGACACGCTCTTCCTGACCCTTGGATACTGGGTTGAAGAAGCCAACGCGCTCGATGAAACGACCATCACGGGCGTTACGGCTGTCGGTCACAACGATGGAGTAAAACGGACGCTTCTTGGCGCCGCCACGTGCAAGGCGAATAGTTACCATGATCAATTTCCTTAACTGGGTTCCCGTGGTCAATCGAACCGCGCGGGTGCCACGGAAATCAACCCGGCGCGGAAGGTCGCAAATTATACGGGGAATTACTACTCGAAGAAAGCCCGATTATCCCTACTCACGAACAGGTGGAGTATCATGGTCGCGCATTCTGGCCACTGCCCGAGATCCCCCACTCCGTGCTCAACCAATCGATACGGAAAGGTGCCGCCCTACTGGCCCTTTCAGCTTTTCTGTTTGCGACGATGGGCGTTTTCATCCGGCTGGCATCGCATTCCGTAGACAACGAAATCGTAGTTTTTGCCCGGAACTTAGCGGGCCTCATCCTGCTACTGCCCATTATGATGACGCGAGGTGGTGGTGGGCTGAAAACAACGGTGTTCCCTCGCCACCTCTGGCGTGCCCTTACAGGCCTAACAGCGATGTATGGTTTTTTTTACGCCATTGCCAACCTGCCACTCTCCAGCGCCATGATTTTTACCTATTCGTCACCGGTCTTTATTCCACTGGTCGCGTGGATATTCCTGAAAGAGCCCATGACACGACAGGCCTGGGCTGCCGCTCTGGTTGGCTTGGCCGGTGTAATACTGGTGTGCAAACCAGACCAGGGGCTTGTAAACCACTTTGCAATAATCGGCCTTGGCTCCAGTGTCTTGGCGGCTACCGCTTTTGTCACGGTACGATCACTGGGCTCAACAGAGCCCACTACTCGGGTCGTTTTCTACTTTGCCCTTATCTCTACCGTTGTATCGACCATCCCACTGCTGTGGGCGGGACGCGCCATCACCCTGCATGAATTCGTATTACTGGCCGCCGTAGGCGTTCTGGCCACGGTCAGCCAACTCTGCCTGACCCGTGCCTATGCTTTGGCGCCTGCCAATCGTATTGGCCCCGTCACCTATTTAGCTATTGTGGTTGCTGGTCTGTATGCCTGGGCACTTTGGGGTGAAGTGCCGGATGGCTATGCGATTATTGGGACCGGTATGATTTTGGCTGCATCACTCATCAGCCTGCGCCGCTGACAACCTTCCCTAAGTGGCACATCTAATTCTTCAACACCTATAAACAATGAAGCCCGCTACGTTGCGGGCTTCATCAGGCTTATTTCTTCTTGAATCCGGGAGGCAGACCCACTCCACCCGGGCCTGGTAGTCCGCCCATGCCACCTGCTCCACCCATACCGGGTGGCATACCGCCTCCGCCCTGCCCCATCATTCCCTTCATGCCGCGCATCATCTTCATCATGCCGGAAGGAGAAGACATCTTTTTCATCATCTTTTCCATCTGGGTGTGCTGCTTGAGCACACGATTCACGTCCTGAATCTGGGTACCAGAGCCGGCGGCAATACGACGCTTACGCGACCCATTAATCAGGTCTGGTTTGTGGCGCTCGGCCATGGTCATGGAAAGAATGATGGCTTCCATCCGCTTCATTTCTTTTTCAGGCGCCCCTCCGGCCAATGCCTGCTGAACCTGAGCACTGTTCATGCCCGGCAGCTTGTCGAGCAGGCCACCCATGCCACCCAGATTGCGCATTTGCTGGAACTGCTCAAGCAGGTCCTGCAGATCAAAGCCCTTTCCCTTCTTAAGCTTATTGGCCAGTTTCTCGGCCTTGTCTTTGTCCAGCTTACGTTCGACTTCTTCGACCAGCGAGAGCACATCGCCCATGCCCAAAATACGGGAAGCCACACGATCGGGATGGAAGGGCTCTAGCGCATCGGACTTTTCACCCATACCAAGAAACTTGATGGGCTTACCGGTAATGGTGCGTACCGACAGTGCGGCACCACCACGCGCATCACCGTCAGTCTTAGTCAGGATTACCCCAGTCAACGGCAAGGCATCATTAAAGGCCTTGGCAGTATTGGCGGCATCTTGACCCGTCATGGCATCGACCACGAACAGGGTTTCAACAGGATTGATGGCGGCGTGCAATGACTTGATCTCGCCCATCATCTCATCGTCTACATGGAGACGACCGGCGGTATCAATAATGACGACATCAACGAACTTCAGCTTACCTTCGGCAATCGCGCCACGGGCAATATCATTGGGATGCTGATCCACTGTGGACGGGTAAAAAATAGCCCCAACATCTGCCGCCACCGTTTCAAGCTGCTTGATAGCGGCTGGACGGTAAATATCGACGGATACAACCAGAACCTTCTTCTTCTCACGCTCCCTGAGGAACCTGGCTAGCTTGCCTACGGTGGTGGTTTTACCGGCACCCTGTAGACCTGCCATCAGAATGACCGCTGGAGGAGTCGTGCTCAGATTCAGGGTTTCATTGGCATCGCCCATGGTGCGGACAAGCTCGTCATGCACGAGCTTTACAAAGGCTTGGCCAGGTGACAGCGCCTGCATCACCTCCTGCCCCAGTGCCTGCTCGCGAATACGGTCGACGAACTCCTTCACCACCGGCAAGGCCACGTCGGCTTCGAGCAACGCCATGCGCACTTCGCGCAAGGTATCCTTTATGTTGTCCTCGGTCAGTCGACCTGAGCCCGTAATATTACGAAGGCTATGACTGAGGCGATCGGTGAGGTTGTCAAACATCGGGAGCATCCGGCAGGAATCAAACAAGGCCCCGATTATAGGGAACGCTAGCCGTGATGTCGCCTCATCGCCTTACTTTGATCTCTCGAATCAAGCTTACAGCTAGAAACGCTCCCTAAGTGACCGGGCTGAATCAGGTCGCTCGCCAGCCGGATTGGCATCCCGTGTGCTGCCGTTCCCTTCAAAACTTACGGCCCTTATGCGAAACTGCGGAATCGTCTCGGAAGCCATCGCTACTATCTTCATACCGCGACCGACACAAGGAAGATGCACATCATGAATGCAACACTGGCCGGCCTTACTGCAGCCCTGTTGTACACCATCGCCACCATCATTCTGGGGCGTCATCTGGCGCGCCATGAAAAGCCGCGCAGCCATGTTATTCAGGCTCTCGGAGCCATGGCTCTGCCGCTTCACTTGGTCGCCGTGCATGCAGCGATATACCAACCTGCTGGTCTTAATTTAGGGCTATTTCACATCATATCGCTGGTCGGCTGGCTGATTGCTGCTCTGGCTATCGGCATGAGCCTCTACATGCCCATTATCAGCATCACAATTGTTGCGTTTCCTTTGGCTGTTCTTGGGCTTCTTCTGTCATTACTGGTTCCGACCGCCTATCCACTTACCACCACTCTCACTTCGGGTGCGGAATCCCATATTCTCTTATCGATTCTGGCGTACAGCGTACTCACGATTGCGGCCGTTCAGGCCATGCTGATATCTATTCAAGACAGGCAACTCCGCACGCACAAGCGGGGCTTGATGCATGCGCTGCCACCACTGCAAACCATGGAGAGCCTGTTGTTCAGCCTGATCTGGACGGGTTTTTCTCTGCTGTCGTTGGCGATTCTGTCCGGCTTCCTGACACTGGATGATCTTTTTGCACAGCATTTGGTTCACAAGACGCTGCTGACACTGGCGGCGTGGGTCGTCTTTGCCACCCTGTTAACAGGGCGCTACTTATTAGGCTGGCGCGGCAGTACCGCTATTCGTTTCACACTCTGGGGCTTTGGCCTGCTGCTGCTCGGATTTTATGGCAGCAAACTGGTCTTGGAGCTCATCCTTCAGCGCGGTGCGTGACGCTGACTGGCCCCTGCCCGTTAAACTCCTAATTCCTATTTATGGTGGCAACTCCTGTGGGTACTGCTTCACTTAGCTTACTTTTCACCATTCTGATTGTGTGCGTTGTCTTCTCAGCCTTCTTCTCTGGCTCTGAGACCGGCATCATGACTGCTAACCGTTATCGCCTGAAACACCAGGCCAAGACGGGCAATAAATCAGCTCAGCGCATTCTTAATCTGCTCGCCCATCCAGACAAACTGATTGGCGTTATCCTGATTGGCAACAACATCACCAATGTTGCTGCGTCCTCCGTTGCTACCCTGATTGGACTTCAAATGGCAGGCGATTCCGGCGTAGCAATTGCGGCTGGCGCGCTGACCTTCGTCATTCTCATCTTCGGAGAGGTTGGCCCTAAAACGTTTGCCGCCAAACATCCAGAGGCCGTCGCCCACGTTGCAGCACCCGTCCTCAATGTATTGCTAAAACTGCTGTCACCTCTCGTCTGGATTATTAACGTAACGACTAACACGCTGTTTCGGCTGAACTCCCTTGCCAAGGGCGATCACAAACTAAATACCGATGAATTACGCACATTGGTGCAAGACGTTTTCTTACCTAAACAGCACCGCAGCATGCTGCTAGGCGTACTGGAATTAGACACCATTACGGTTGACGACATCATGATCCCTCGTGGCGACGTTAACGGCATTGATATTGAGGATGATCTTGAAGACATCATCAAACAACTGAGGTCCACCCAACACACACGAATGCCTGTTTTTAGGGACAGCATTAATGACTGCATCGGCATATTGCATACGCGTGATGCGTCCCGCTTTATGGGCAAACCCGACCTGACCAAAGCAGAAATTTTGCAGTATGTTCGCGAGCCCTACTATGTTCCTGAAAGTGCATCGCTGCCTGCGCAGCTGATCAATTTCCAAAAGCAGAAGGGTCGTTTTGGATTGGTCGTGGATGAATATGGCGATGTGCAGGGAATTGTTACGCTCGAAGATATTCTTGAGGAAATCGTTGGCGAATTTACGACCAACATGACGGATAGCCACAAGGACATGCTGCCGCAGCCCGATGGTTCATGGGTTATTGATGGCAGCACCAGCATTCGTGACATTAATCGACAGTTGCACTGGCAACTGCCCTTGAACGGCCCTCGCACACTCAATGGCTTGATCATCGACACACTGGAAACCATTCCAGAGTCGTCACTTTCGCTGCGGATAGGAAAATACATGATCGAAGTTTTGCAGGTACGAGACAACACCGTTAAAACTGCAAAACTTGCCATACTCCCGTCAGCATCAAGCTCACAAAAATAGAAAGCTACCAGTCGTATAGTGACTGCATATTAAGTGTGGTCCGATGCTTTTCTTGCTCCTCCATCGCCTGCAAATTCTCAAACATCTCACGCAGCTCTGGCTGCGTCGTAGCGGCTTGCATGGACTTGTAGAGCGCGATCAGGCAGTCGTCATACGTTAGTGATGCTGTGATGACATCTTCGGCAGCAGTATCAGGCTCAAGATTAAGCAAGGCGCAAGCCTGAAGCGATCGGTCATCGGGTACATTCTGCAGCCAAGTATCCATTAAGCGCCTTGGCGCGTCGCCGCGATAACGCGTCAGTACCTGTGACAAGAGTTTTTCGTGCTGACTGAGATAGGAATAAAGTAACTGCACACGCTCGTTAGCTGACGCCTCACCTAAGCCAGCAAAGTAACCCGACAAATGAGAATGAAAGGCATGTGCTTGATCAATAACATCCCGCGCACGAAGTGTAGTCATGGCAACCTCCAAATGAGCTTACCCTTACAGACTAGACCAGTAATCGCGATATCAGTGCGCCATTCATCGGCGAGTTTCAGAGCTCGACGGTAATCGCCGCAACGACCTGACGGGCCTTAGCACGGGCATCATCACAGTCCCGCCCCAGTGCCAAGCCCACGCCCATGCGGCGCTCACCGCGAACTTCTGGCTTGCCGAATAAACGCAGGTCTGTATCAGGCTCAGACAATGCCTCAGCCAAATTACCAAACTGAACGCTGCCTGAGTCGCCCTTTACCAGAAGCGCACAGGACGCAGCGGGCCCGTTCTGACGGATCACCGGTACCGGCAACCCCAGAATGGCACGAGCATGTAGGGCAAACTCGGAGAGGTTCTGGGAAATTATTGTTACTAGACCGGTATCATGCGGACGTGGTGAGACTTCGCTAAACCAGACCTGATCGCCTTTTACAAAAAGCTCTACACCAAAGATACCAACACCACCAAGGGCCGTGGTAATCGCTTCAGCAATTCGCTGCGCCTCCGCCAATGCCTTTTCAGACATAGGCTGTGGTTGCCATGATTCGCGATAGTCCCCTGCGTCTTGCAGATGGCCGATTGGGGCACAAAAACTGGTCCCACCGCGATGCCGCAAGGTTAGAAGAGTGATTTCGTAGTCAAAGTCGATAAAGCCTTCAATGATCACTCGACCGGCACCCGCACGGCCACCCGCCTGCGCATAAGCCCATGCAGCTTCCAAGTCTTCTTCGCCACGAACCAGACTCTGCCCTTTACCTGATGATGACATGACCGGTTTGACGACACAGGGGTAACCTATTTTGCCAACTGCCTCGACAAAGACCTCGTATGTGTCCGCAAAAAACCAAGGGGACGTTGCAAGCCCCAGCTCCTCCGATGCCAGGCGACGGATTCCCTCTCGACTTAACGTTAGCGCTGCTGCCTTGGCCGTTGGAATGACCTGCCAGCCTTCTTGTTCCATTTCTACGAGGGTTGCGGTGGCAATGGCCTCTATTTCAGGAACAATCAGTGCGGGCCGCTCGGCCTCAATCACACGCCGCAGGGCGGCACCATCAAGCATATCAATCACATAACTGCGATCGGCCACCTGCATGCCGGGGGCATTGGCATAACGATCTACCGCGATGACTTCACAGCCAAGTCGCTTCAGTTCAATTATTACTTCCTTGCCCAACTCTCCTGCTCCACAAAAAAGAACCCGGGTAGCAGATGTCGAAAAAGGAGTGCCTAGTGTTACGGAAGGAGTCATGCCTTATTACTCGGGAAAAAGAGTTTGCAGGTTTTGTGTACGCCTATCGGCGACATTTTGAAGAATTTTCTGCTGCTCATCCTCTGAGCGGAAGCGCCAATCTCTGATCTCATCGATAGACCGGAAACAGCCTTTGCAGATCTTGTCATCGTCCAAGCGACAACAACCGATACAAGGGGAAAGATCGGCAGACGCAGTCAAGAATTAGTCCTCTCGTTTCAATTCCTTTTTATAGCGCTTGAAGTTCTCCACGTAATGGAGCGCGCTCATTTCCAGAATGGCTCGTTGAGCCTCACTGACTTCCTTGACTACCTTGCCGGGGCTGCCCATCACAAGCGAGCCATCAGGAATCACTTTACCTTCCGGGATCAAGGCATTGGCACCAATCACACAGCCACGACCGATGATTGCACCATTCAAGATCACCGCATTAATACCGATCAAAGAGCCATCGCCAATAGTACAGCCGTGCAACATCACCTTATGGCCCACCGTGACGTTACGACCGATAAGCAAAGGCATGCCATGGTCGGTATGCAATACGCTACCGTCCTGAATATTGGAGTTCTCACCAATCGTAATGACATCATTATCGGCGCGTACCACTGCGTTAAACCAGATACTGGCATTGTGCCCCAGTACAACCGAACCAATTACAGTGGCATTGTCTGCGATGTAATAATCACCACGCGTCTCAAGGCGACGCTCACCAAGGGAATAGATCATGTTGGTTCCTATTTTTTTTCTAGAGCGTTGACCACCAACGCTGGCCACTCGAATTCGATATTGTGATCATAGGCACGCTTCATGAGGTCAACAATCATGAACGCTGTCAGCCCCCAAATCACATAATCACCATAGTTAAAGCTAGGAACTGTTACGTCCTGCCCCATAAAGCGGAAACGATGCGTATAAGAAACTTTTTCCGTCAGGAAGTACTCGACCGGCACGCGAAAAATACTTTCGATTTCTTCTGGGTTTGGCACCAGCAACTGGCCCGGCTCGACCATGCCGATAATCGGCTGTACCCGCAGCCCTATCTTGGAGACAAAAGAATCAAGCTCCCCGATAACCTCTACCCGATCCTCCGGTAGACCTATTTCTTCGCGGGACTCCCGAAGTGCCGTGGCAATGATGCTGGCATCACTGGAGTCACGCTTGCCGCCAGGAAACGCCACCTCACCCGCATGCGAGTTCATGTGACTGGCTCGGCGGGTAAGGATGATATGAGGAACGTATTCGTCCGTCACTGGAATGAGGACAGCCGCATCTACCCGGTCCTGCAAAGGCCGGTAGTCACGCAATCGATCCCGTAACTGGGGAATAATCAACACGCTGTCTGTCATACCTTAAGTGTACCGAGTCCTGCTCTCAGCCCCAAGCCATGAAATGATGACGGGGGTATACTTGTGACCTTCCGCACACCCGGAGTCCGGCATGAATTTTTGCAGCCAGTGTGGCAATCCCGTTGCCCAGCGCACCCTAGATGGCGATACCCGCCCTCGCTATGTGTGCGACCACTGCCATACTGTCCATTATCAGAACCCCAAGGTTATCTGTGGCTGCCTTCCAGTCTGGGAAGACAAGGTTCTGCTGTGCCGGCGGGCTATCGAACCGCGACGAGGCTTTTGGACACTACCTGCTGGCTTTATGGAGAACGGTGAAACAACACCCGAGGCCGCTGCCCGCGAGACCCTCGAAGAGGCTGCCGCCCCGGTCGACATCGGCGACCTGTATGCGATCTTCAATATTCGGCACATCAACCAGGTCTATCTGATGTTTCGTGCCAACCTGAAGGAGGGTGTTTTTGGTGTCGGCGAAGAAAGCCTGGAATGTCGCCTGTTCACGGAAGAGGAAATTCCTTGGGACGAGATCGCTTTCCCAACTATCAAACGTTCACTTTATTACTACTTTGATGACCGCAAGAAAGGGGAATACCCGTTCAGAATGCGCGATATCGAACTGGACTTTCGTCGCACCCACGAAGTAGTGAAAGGCGACAATTCTTGATTCATTATGACTCGCAATAAAAATGGAGTGCTATAAGCCCTCCATTTTTATAACCGCTGATTTTTCGAGTATTGGCAAACCTGAATTACTTTGGTGCCATACGAATAGCGCCATCGATACGAATCGTTTCACCATTGAGGAAGCTGTTCTCAACCATCTGAACTGCCAGCATGGCATATTCGCTCGGATGGCCCAGTCGCTTCGGAAACTGTGTCATTTCAATAAGCGGCAGCTTTACAGTATCAGGCGATGCATTCATCAGCGGGGTATTGAAGATACCTGGGGCAATGGTGTTTACACGCACACCAATAGCAGCAAGATCGCGTGCAAGGGGCAGTGTCATTCCCACCACTCCGCCCTTGGAGGCGGAATAAGCTACTTGGCCGACCTGTCCATCAAAGGCGGCGACTGAGGCTGTGTTAATGATTACACCACGCTCGCCATCAGCATTGCCTTCGTTTTTCTGCATTTCAGCCGCGGCAAGACGGGTAACGTTAAACGTACCAATCAGATTAACGGTGATGACCTTGCTGAATACATCCAAAGGCATTGGGCCATTTCTACCAACCGTGCGTGCGGCACTACCAATGCCGGCACAGTTAACGGCCACATGAATGGCACCAAAAGCATCCATAGTTTTAGCAATACCAGCCTGAACAGAGCCTTCATCCGACACATTCACTTGGCAGAACAGCACGTTGGCACCCAAGCGGGCGGCCACGGCCTGACCCTGCTCAACGTTCAGATCAAAAATAGCTACCTTGGCACCTTTGGATAAGTAAGCTTCAACTGTTGCCAGACCAAGGCCGGAAGCACCGCCGGTAACGATGGCGACTTTGTGGGAGAGTTCCATGCAAATATCCTTCAGCAACTGATAACAAGAAAGGCGACTGATACGTCGGAGCCGGAGCATAACACCCGACTACAGAGCTGTCAGCGGTGATGTGACGCAGCAGTCACAGTCATCAAAGAATGCCGACGCCGGATATTTCTCGCGCCAATGTAGCGGCATAGTTGTCCGTCATGCCGCCAACATAATCGAGTACCTTCATGTAGGCCGAATAAAGGCTTTCACCCTCCTCCAACGGCCGCTCCAGTAAGGCTAACTGGGTCTTTTGCCTGGCATTGAGAGCACTAGCACCGTGAGTGCAAAAGGCATAGGCATCGGGCACCAGCGCATTCAGTATCAGCTGTAAACAAGGATAAGCCGCCACCTCTTTTACCACCTTGCTGCGATGCCGATAGACCCGCTCACTGGCCAGCTGTTTGGCGCTCATCAAAAGATTACTGACATCCGAATCCAGTAAAGAGACCAAGTCTTTAGCCGGCAGCTCTCCTTTCATAATGTCATCGTGATAGCGAACAAACTTATCTGCCACTTCGATGACACACTTGCCAATCACCATGCCACGCAAGGCGCCACAACGGCGACGAACCTCGGCAATATTGCGCCTGTCCGGCTCAGACAGTGGCTGCAGTTTATCTAGCTCAACAAGGGGGCCGAGCAACGCTTCGAACTCATGAACATGAAGAATGCCGATCTCTACCGCATCCTCAAGATCTAGGATGGCGTAGCAAATATCATCGGCTGCCTCCATGAGATAAGAGAGAGGATGGCGGGCCCACTGATCGGGGCCCTTTTCTAAAAGCCCAAGCTCAGCCGCCACCGCCCTAAAATAAGGCAGCTCTGTCTGATAAAAATTAAATTTCCCTCGCCGTGACCTTCCAGGTTTTACCGGCTCACCGGCAGAGGTCCAAGGATACTTAACCAATGCCCCAAGACTGGCCGCCGTCAGGCGCATGCCACCCTCCTCTTGGTACATTTCAAGCGTTGCCACCATCCTCATCCCATGGGCATTGCCTTCATAGGTTTTCACATCCCACTGCTCGGCCTCACTAAGGCCCTCCAAGTAACGGGTATGCGCTGGATCGCGGAACCACTCACGCAGAGCATCCTCGCCGGTATGCCCAAAGGGAGGGTTACCAATATCGTGCGCGAGGCAAGCTACCTGCACCACGTTACCGACATCAAATGGCGTATACCCTTCCGGCAGATGGCCACCTGCTTTCAGCATCATACCGACCCGATTGCCCAAGCTGCGCCCGACACTGGCCACTTCCACTGAGTGAGTAAGACGGTTATGCGTATGATCATTAACAGCGAGAGGGTGTACTTGGGTCTTGCGGCCCAGACGGCGGAATGCAGACGAAAACACCACGCGATCGTGGTCGATATGAAAGTCAGAACGTAATCCGGACTCGATATCGCTGCTGGCCGAGGCATTGCCGGGGAAAATCTGTCCGTTCTTTACCTTGAAGCGCCGGGTAGACAGCAATGACTGCCACTGCATGCGGGAGCTGCCCATAAAAAATCCCTGCCTTGGTCAAAGCAGGGACAGTAACGGATGCACCGGATACGGACAAGCAGAAGGGAAAAAGACCATACCCTTTACAAGTATGGCCTCAGAGAATCAGAACCAGCCGCGAGGACTCCACCATGGGGTAGTGCTTTCTTTTGGAGCAGGTGAAGTCGTCTGTTGTACTTCTGACAATTCACCGGTTGGCGACTCAGGGAGATCATTCTCGACTGGCACAAACTCTGCGTCCATCTTCAGATTTTTTATACGACCAGCAGTAGCATCCATACGCGCAGGGTCAACAGGGCGCGCATCCGCATAAAAGTTGAAGGGCGCCCACTCTGGCTGTGGATCAGAAAGAAATACCTTGCCAACACCCATGACACGCGTCTCACGGATTTCCGTCAGTGCTTGAGACTCTGGTAATTGCTTGAGCGGCCCAACAGCCAAAAGCGATGAGTCCTTCAATGCCTTCTTAGGGCCCGGAGTTTCTTCGTCATAACGGAAGAAATAACTCTTGTTACCCTCGAAAAAAAACTCTGCTTCGAAAATAGTTTTGAGATAAACAATTGCGAATGGTCGCTTGGCATTAAAGTAGTACTCGCTGGCTGGCACTTCAAACCAGAAATAACTGCCGCTTTTTAGCCCAGAAATAAATTGGCCATCCAGAAAGAAGCCTGGCGCCTGCACTTCCTGATCATTCCAATCTGACTGCGGGCGATAGACGTAAACGATCGCGTTTCGGGAATCCGTAGGAATCAGTGGACGGAAAAAGTCTCCCTTGTTGGGAAACATAAAACTGCCCATGCGCAATGGCTTGAGAGCCGTCGTCTCCATTATCGAATCCAGTTGCTGGCGCGTCTTGGTTGCCGTTGGATTACTGGAAGGATGAATGACGAACTGCGGGTTGCTGCAGGCGGCCATGATCAGGGCCATTACTGCACCGACCAGTGCTTTCAAATGCCGCATGAATGTATCTCCGTTCTTCTTGTTATGAGCGGGGTTCAGCTTCCCGCATGTCCCACTATCTATATCAGCGCCAAAGCTTGAACTGCTCAACAGCCTGATAAGCCGGCATGGTTACATGAATCACACGATCCAGAAAGTGAGCCAACCGGAGCAGAATCCTAGCCTGACTCCCTAGGATACCCTGATTAGCAACTTCTGCCACCGCCTCTGATGACTGACTAGGCTAAGGAATCAGAGCTCCACTGCCAATCCGCCCCAAAAAAACCTCTACAGATCACCAGCGGATACAAGATAAAAGCCATTTTTCTTCTTTTTAGGGGGGGGCCTTCAATCCTGCTCAGCCACCGCCCTTTGAGCCTAAGCGTGCTTGGTGAACGAAAAAGAAGAGTACCCGAACCGGCCCCAGCCTCAATGTAGCTGGATGGATCCAAACAACTGATCCTGAGTATCGCAAAAATACACCACAGCAGTCACGCCATGATTCCCCTTAAATTTCCGTGACGCCTGCGACTCAGGTTGCGATACTCCCCCGCCAAGATGGCGTTACTCAAAGAGGTTTGCATGCTGGATGATCTGTTCAAAAACAATCTGGCTTGGGCAGAGCGCATCAAGTCGGAAGATCCTGATTTCTTTGAAAAACTGGCAGATCAGCAGTCTCCCCAATTCCTCTGGATAGGCTGTGCCGACTCCCGTGTTCCCGCCAATGAAATCATGGGCCTGCTACCCGGCGAGGTGTTTGTTCACCGTAACGTGGCCAACCTTGTCATCCATAGTGACATGAACTGCCTGTCGGTACTGCAGTACGCCATCGAGGTCCTCAAGGTGAAACACATCCTGGTCACCGGCCATTATGGCTGTGGCGGCGTACAAGCCGCCTTGGATGACCGTGAGTTTGGCCTTATCGACAACTGGCTACGTCACATCAAGGATGTGTACCGCTGGTATGAGCACGAGTTCAAGGACTTATCTCAAGAAAAGCGCCTAGACCTGCTGTGTGAACTTAACGTAGCTGAGCAGGTGGCTAATGTCTGCCATACGACTCTGGTGCAGAATGCGTGGAAACGTGGTCAGCCCCTCTCCGTACATGGCTTCATCTACAGTGTGAAAAACGGCATCCTCAAGGATCTAGGGGTTAATTTCAGCAGTTTGGACGAGCTCGCACCGATTTACCGGATGCGTCGTGAGTCCGAATTACTGAATCGCTGATCGCCCAATCTGGAGGACTGCATGCGCATTGCCCTTCTAGGGGCGGCCTTTTCGGTCGGTGGGGCTCATCCAGGCTGCCGTCTTGGTCCGCAGGTATTTTATAAGCGGGAGTATCGCAAGCTGCACAGGCGGCTTCCGTTGCGCATGCGATGGGCAGGACAAGTGCGAGAAAGTGACTACGGACTCCAGCGCTATCCAGAAGGTGCCCATGTTGTTCTAGACAGTGTTCGTCGACTCAAGCATCGCGTTCGCCAACTCCGTCAAAGTGGTGTTCTTCCTGTCATTATTGGTGGTGATCATAGCTGCGCTATCGGCACCTGGAGCGGGGTTGCTGCGGCTAGCAGGCAGGCCACTGGCCTGCTCTGGATTGATGCTCACATGGACAGCCACACGCCTGAAACTTCAGAAACCATGCGCTTGCACGGAATGCCCCTGGCCGCCCTGTTAGGAGAAGGTGACAGTCGTTTCACCCAACTGTCCGGTCGGTTATCCGCCATTGACCCTCGCTATTGTGCAGTCGTGGGCGCTCGCAGCTTTGAGAAAGATGAATCTTTGCGCCTGAAAAGATTAGGGATTCGTGTTTATACCCGTGACGACATTCTTCGCCGTGGCCTGCCTCCCGTACTGGCTGAGGCATGGCGGCATGTGGCTAAGGCCCCTGGTGGATATGGCGTGAGCCTAGACCTTGATGTCCTGGATCCTATGTTGGCACCCGGCGTAAGTGTGCCAGAGGCTAATGGTCTTCACCCACGCAAGCTGGCCAGATTACTACGGCAGCAACCGAGCAAACACCGTTTACGCGCCCTCGAAATTGTAGAGTTCAATCCAAGAAGAGACTCGCGAGGCCAAACACGGCAATTGCTGCCAAGCCTCTTGCGGGCCTTGCTTGAGTCTCGCTAAAACCAATAATTTCCAGGCATAAAAAAACCCGACATTTGTCGGGTTTTTTAACATCAATATCCGATCAGACAGATGCTGGCGGGTTGATGCGGATTTCCACACGACGGTTCTGAGCACGGCCGTTTTCAGTGGAGTTGTCTGCAACTGGCTGGCTCTTACCCATGCCATTGGCAGAGATACGAGCACCATTTACACCGCGGCTGATGACATACTGAGCCACGGAGCGAGCACGCTCACTCGACAGGTTCAGGTTGTAGTCATCACGGCCGACGTTGTCGGTATGGCCAGAGATGGAAATAGAGGTCTTGTTGTACTCTTTGAGTACATCAGCCACAGCATCCAGCACGGGATAGAAATCACCGCGCACACTGCTCTGGTTAGTAGCAAAAGTGATGTTACCTGGCATGATCAGGGTAATAGCACCTGTTGCCTTATCCTTCTGCACACCAACGCCCACACCAGCAAGACGCTCACGCAGCTTAGCTTCCTGATAGTCCATGTACGCGCCAACACCACCGCCCGTCACACCGCCGATAGCAGCACCCTTAAGTGCAGCCTCTTTACGTTCTTTCTTGTTGTCGCCAGTCGAGTAACCAATAGCCGCACCAGCAACCGCACCAATGCCGCCACCAATTGCAGCTTTGCTAACCTGACGCTCACCCGTGTAAGGATTAGTAGTACAGCCGGCAAGGGCCACAACAGCCACGAGAGCCGAGGCAGTCAAAATACGCATTAGAATTCTCCTTACGAAATGCTGGGCCTAATGCCCGGTGGCGCCTTTGTAACAAAAGCGCCGTATGAACGAAACCCCTGACTTACGCTCGAACAACACTTGTACCAAGACAGTGCCTATTCTGGCGAGCAACCGAAGACGGGCATTCGCATTATATTATAGCGGATAAAAAGCCTTGGGGCTGCTTTGTTATCGCCACACTGAGAATGAATGCAAAGACCAAAAGCGCCATGAAAAACATGAATACACGAGCACCCCAAGACTTCATGAAACGAAAAGCCATCATGCCAAAGGCAATATAGACGAACAGGGCAACAATCTTGACCTGCACAAACGCAGGGAAGCTCCCCATCATGCCTACTAGGATAAATGCCGACACCAGCAGGATCGTATCGATCACGTGGGGCAACACCTTGACCAGCTTGGCATTAAACAGGGAGGACTCTTGCATCATCCAGAGCCCGCGAAGCATAAAGAACGCACCGCTGGCCACTGCAGCCGTCATATGTATGTGCTTGAAAAATATGTAGCCGGTCATAAGAGTCCCCAAGGTTGATGGGCGCCTTTTTCGCAGAATACTGGGCTGCGGTCAAACCCCCTATTACACAAGGCCTCGCCTACTAGGCGAGAATGCAGGACTCTGACAATGCTTTCACTCGTAACGCCCACTGCATGAATAATCTGCCTAAGAGTGATTCCAGCGAAGGCTAAGTGTCTGGTATAGTCGCCGCCGATGCGCCAGTGGCGAAACTGGTAGACGCGCTGGATTTAGGTTCCAGTCCTTTGCGGGGTGTGGGTTCAAGTCCCTCCTGGCGCACCACTAATTGATTTATCGGCATTCAAAAGCATCCTGAATGCCCTAAAAAAGCCCAGCAAATGCTGGGCTTTTTGTTTTATTACCCCACTACCAAGCCCTGCTGACTACCCCCTCGCGTAATCCCTCGCTAGATCTGCTCACTCAAATCCTTTGTTTTCTGCCCACGATTCGCCAAGCCAATGACAACGCCAAGTCCCATTCCCGCAAGCAGACCACTTAGATGCCCGACGTTGGATACTGGTCCAAACAAGACGTCCAACACTCCCGTATAGCCAATCGCTAACCAGCCCAACATGAACCAGAGAATTTCCTTACGCATACGAAAGCCGGCGGCAGGGTTAAATATCGGATACAGCCAGAGATACCCCAGCAGGCCGTAAATGACGCCCGACAACCCACCAAAGTTAGGGCCATATTGAATCCCCTGCGCCGCATTACTAATCAGGGCAATAACAACACTGATACCCAGTAAACGAAGCGCCGACTGACCTCGTTCTATCAACCCGCCCAACTCCCACCACCAGAGCAGATTGAAGGCGATATGCATGAGGCTGAAATGCAGGATGGCAGGCGTGAGCAAGCGCCACCACTGCGCTCCAATCGCACTTGCCGTCAGCGCGGAGGGGTAGTGAAGCCATTCAAAAAAGATTGTGGGCATAAGATTAAGCCCCGCAAAAACCACCACGCATAAAAGAGCGACTGCACGAGTTAGCTTGCCACCACGATGCCACCAATTCATGGCGGTCGATGTTCCGGCATCTGGGTACACAGGCTCTGCCTGAGCATGCCCACTTTGCCAGGATGCTTGCCAATACCGGTTATCTTGGGGTGATGAAATAAAGGCATCCAGCTCAAGACGTGCTTGTGCGATATCGTCAGAATTGTCTATTAGCAGAGAAAAACCGTCCTGGTTCTGCTCCAGATGATTAGGCAGGCCGATGCTGGACAAGTAATCACTGAATGCTAATGCAATGCGCTTTTCCGGGAAGGACACTAGTTTCATGATGACGTAGGGTTTTCCAGTAGTGATTGCAGGGATTCGTGCCTCGCTGACTGTGTCAGTTTGGCAAGTTGACGGCATTGCTCGAAAAAAAGGGGAAGATCACCGCCGACACTTTGCAGGAGAGCCCGTAGCGCCGGCACCAGATCATGGTACGTTCCCACAGCATTGAGTCGGGCATTGTTTGCGGCGGCAAACCAGGCATCATACCCAGAGTAGCCTCCCCACTGCTCTTTCTGCCGTGTATAGGCTTCACGCAAGTCAGCCATGATGACCGCTTTACGCTCACGCTTAATTTCATCAGGAAGAATCATTGCATAAAGCTGATGCAGCTGTTGGCGAAATGAGAGCACAAGCCGCACAAAATCATTACGCCGCGTTCTAGCCAGCTCAATACGGCCAATATCTTGCGGATAAATCACGCTATAACGCCGCAACCCTTCATCAGCCACCATCACGGCAAGGCTTTCATTAAATACTGTATCCCCTGGAACAAACAAAACCTGATGCGTCAGTTCATGAAAGATCAGCTCAGCTAGATCACCTTCCGGCTGATGTACAAAGCTTGAAAGGACAGGATCACTAAACCAACCGAGTGTTGAGTAGGCGGGGATACCACTGAGATAGACCTCCCATCCCTTTTGCTCCAATTCGTCCGCAAATTTGCGCGCCTTACCTTCATCGAAAAATCCACGATAGGACTGTCGGCCGACAAACCAGTAGTGCCATGTCAGTGGCCGAAGAGAAAGTTCTGGAGCTGCTGTCACAGACCATACGGGATACAGCCTACCAAGCTCGACATACCGGTTGTACTGCCGCTTTGCAGGTAGCCCTAACCCGTTGCGGGCAAAGTTCCGAATACGCTGAACCGCCTCAAGCTGCCGCTTTAACTTTGGTGCAAGCGAGGCTCCTGCCAGAAGCCGATCGATCGAACGGCGCTGCATCAAGAGCTTGAAATGCCCTAGAACTGCCTGAAAATAGAAAGCAACGCTTTCACCTGTAAAGCGTAGGGTTCGATGCAGGGTAGGCAAAAGTGAAGTTTTCTTCATGGAGTCATACTAGCAAAAAGTGGGTGTCGCTTGGCAGCATCAAGGCAATACTTTCATCAAGACCGGCTTGTGCCGCCGCAGAAGCCATCATGAATGATAGAAAGTCAAAGAGCCGTAGTTTGTACATTCTTATAGGCACGCAGATGCCTGCACTGAATGGGTGTATCCTCCTAAAAATCCTATTTTTTTGGCAATATTTACTCGCCAGCCCCCGAAATACATCTCCTTGAGACTGGAGCCGAAAATGACCGATAGCAATGCGATTGTGACTGAACTGCAGCGGCTGAACCGCCTCCTGCATGGTGCCCTGCCTGCCCCAGCACCCACTCCGGATTTTGCAACAGGACTGGCCTTTCGCTGGCGCGCCCATCCGCATGGTGGCTATCTGGAAACTATCAGCGACCTGAGCCCGATCGTACTGAATGACCTTCAGGGTATTGACCGCCAGAAAGCTGAAATCCGGCGCAATACAGAACAGTTTGTTCGAGGCTTTACGGCCAACAATGTTTTGCTAACGGGCACTCGTGGTGCAGGAAAGTCATCCTTGATCAAGGCACTGCTTAATGAGTTCTCAGCTCAAGGCTTACGCGTTATTGAGGTGGACAAACACCTGCTGCATGAACTGCCAGACATCGTAGCCCTGCTGCAGGTCAGGGATGAACGCTTCATCATCTATTGTGATGACTTGTCCTTTAGCGAAGATGATGCCAGCTATCGCGCCCTGAAAAGCATCTTGGATGGCAGCATGCATTCAGGCAGTGACAACGTCATCATTTACGCCACCAGCAATCGCCGCCATCTGCTGCCGGAATATCTCCACGAGAACCTTATGACCTCCGTTGGAAAAAGTGGCGAGATTCACCCTAATGAGGTCATTGATGAGAAGGTATCGCTATCGGATCGCTTTGGTCTGTGGCTGACGTTTTACCCTGCCAGCCAAGATGATTATCTGGGCATGGCCTCACACTGGGTGCGCCATTATGGCCTGTCTTTTACCGACGATACCCGTGTTGCTGCGCTGCAATGGGCTATGGCGCGAGGCAACCGTTCTGGCCGCACCGCCTCACAATTCGCTCGTGACTGGGCGGGCCGCCAACAGCTGGCTCGGGCAAACTGACCGAGCCAGCCTGAACATCAGGCGCGCAGACGGCGAGTTTTGAAAGTGTGCCAGCCGTTCTCGGCCATTACCGCCAAAAAAGACAGCACGGCGGACTCATTGGGGCGTGGCTCACGGCCATTGGCCATACGTCGCAACTGACGCGAGTACCACGCTACCTCCATGAGTGCCATGCGGTCGATCGGGGAAATACCCGTCTTGATTGGCTTAACCAGATAACGGGGATCTTGTCCGGCCAACACACGCAACGGGAGATCCGGTTCAATCGCCAAGCCACGGCCAATTCCCACAATATCAATTGCCCCAGAGCTAATGGCCTCGGCCATAACCGCACAGGTACGAAAACCACCGGTGAGCATAAGCGGGGTATTCACCGCGGCTCTCGCCTTTTCGGCAAATTCGAGGAAATAGGCTTCGCGACGACGAGTTGATTCTTTCTGACGCAAGCCACTCATGGCCGGTGCTTCATATGTGCCACCAGAGATCTCAATCAAGTCGATACCTGCATCAGCCAGCGCACGAATCACATCGAGCGACTCCTCTTCGGAAAAGCCTCCTTTCTGAAAGTCCGCGGAATTGAGCTTGATACCTATCGGAAAAGACTTACCTACCTGTGCACGAATCTCGCGAAATACTTCCAGAACAAAGCGGCGACGGTTTTCGGCACTGCCGCCCCAACGATCCTGACGCTGATTGTGATGCCCTGAGAGAAACTGACTCACCAGATACCCATGAGCACCATGAATCTGTACGCCCGTAAATCCAGCTTTCTTGGCCACTGCAGCAGCAAGGCCAAAACGCCGGATAATATCCTCTATCTCAGCCTCGACTAACTCACGCGGCGTGGTAAAAAAACGAGAAAGTGCCTCACCAAAAGGAATTGCTGAGGGTGCAACGTTTTCTGCATTCAAGCCTTTCGGAGACTGCTTTCCTGGATGGTTTATCTGCATCCAGAGCTCTGTTCCGTTACGCGTACCGACCTTGGCCCACTCGCTCAATTTGGCCAGGTCACGCTCATCTTCAATCGCTACATTATTAGGCTCACCCAGTGCGCGGCGATCAATCATCACATTGCCCGTGATTAACAAACCGGTGCCGCCATCCGCCCAACGCTCATACAGCTTGGCCAGCCCGTTAGTCATACGGTTATCAACCGTTCCTAGCGCCTCACTCATGGCAGACTTGCCAATCCTATTCTTTATAACGGTGCCGTTAGGCAGGGTCAGCGGTTGGGATAAAACACTGGATGCATCACTCGAAAAAGTCATTACGCTATTCCTGTCAGTCAGCGGCGAAAGGGACGCTACCCAATAATTCGATACTTGTCAAACTATCAATATGTGCCACAATGAGCACAATCTAATCATACGGAGTTCATGATGTGACTCGCCAACGCCCTGTCGATCTCGACCGTCTGGCCCGCACTTTCAAGGCGCTGTCCAATCCCAACAGACTGGCCATTTATCTGGAAGTGCTACAACAAAACAGAGCCGATGTGAAAAGTTGCGGGCTCTCTCATCTGATCGATAAACTGGATATTGGCGCCCCCACCGTTTCCCATCACACTAAAGAGCTGGTTGATGCGGGATTAATCAGTGTTCAACGGGATGGCCGTTTCATTCGTTGTACGCTCGATGACTCCATGCGAGAAATATTGCACGAGTTTTTTGCTCGCAATAGCAACTCTGCCGACAGGTAAATTTCTATGTCACTTAAAGTCCATCATTTGAATTGCGGCACCATGTGTCCAGCATGTGCACGCCTGATCAATGGCAAGGGAGGCTGGCTAGACCCCGCACAACTGGTCTGTCATGTACTGCTTATCGAAACGCCTAAAGATGGACTGGTGCTGGTAGATACCGGCATCGGCACACATGACATCGAAACGCCCTCCCGACTTGGCCAGCCATTTCTCGCTCTAACCCGCCCCCTGCTGGATCACCATGAAACTGCATTGGCACAGGTAGAACGATTAGGCTTTAGTGCCAACGACGTACGCCACATTATCGTAACGCACCTCGACTTGGATCATGCCGGCGGATTGCCAGACTTTCCCTTGGCTCAAGTGCATGTATTTGCCCCCGAATTTAACTCCGCCATGAACCCGACATGGCGTGAACGTGCTCGCTATCTGCCAAGCCAGTGGGCCCACAGCCCTCGTTGGGTGCAGCATGATGGTGGCGGTGAGAACTGGTACGGCTTCCGCAATCTACGGCCTATTCCGGGACTGACTGAAGACATACTGATGGTGCCACTGGTTGGCCATACACGCGGGCATTGTGGCGTCGCTGTGCGTACCGATACTGGCTGGATTATGCATTGCGGAGATGCTTATTTCTTTCATGGACAGATGAATCCTGCACACCCTCACTCAACACTGGGCATGAATATTTTCGAGCGCATGGTGCAAATGGATGCCGCTCAGCGCATTCATAATCAGGAGCGCTTACTTGACCTGGTGCGCCAGCACGGCAATGAAGTCCAACTCTTTTGTGCCCATGATGTTGTGGAGTTTCAGCGTTACACATGAGAACTTATCACCTGCAGAAAGGGCTTTATTGATGCCGATCCTTGCTGCAGGTGATACATCAGAAATCGCGTCTTTGCAGTCGCCCCAACGCCTCCAACATGACTGCCTCCATGTCACGCGCCAGCTTTCGAGCATCTCTTCCATCGGGCATCACTGATGGCAAAACAAGAACATCCACTACCATGCGCTCGCCCTTAAGAATATCGATAGCATGATCCATAAACAGATCATCGCCGATGAATGGCGCATGTGGATGAAGATCATCATGCTCGTCGCGATAACAAACCAGTACAGGTTGGAGTGGCACCTCCTCCTTCACTGCCGCCCCGAACAATTTGTGAAAAAACCGCTTTATCTTTTCACCGTTCGTGGTGGTTCCTTCGGGGAAAAAAAGGATATTGCGCCCGGCACGTAAATGGCCTGCCAACCGGATTTCTACATTTCCGGCTTCACCTGATCCGCGCTGTATAAATAACGTTCCCGCCGCACGAGCAAGCCACCCCACTACGGGCCAGTTCGCCACCTCGGCCTTGGACAAAAAATAGACGGGAAAGTGTGCGCCCAGCACCGGAATATCCAGCCACGATACATGATTGGAAATCCACATGGCATGCTGATCCAGTGGCTCGCCATGCACCCGGACATCCAGATTGAGAATCTCGCAGAAACGACGATGCCACCAACGAATCAGTGGCTGTTGGTATATACGGTACTGAACAAAAGCAGCCCCACACACCACGGCCAACACTGCACCCGCTAGCAGATGCAGGCTCAGTCGAACAAAGCGATAATACAAACGTAACCTGATCTTGAACGAAGCACTTTCTATTGATGCCACTGTCTTTCGCCTGTCATGCAATGCGGTAAAAGCCCCTTACCTTTAAAAGTAAAAAGGCATTGGTCTTTAATAAGTCACTATACGGATAGTCTCAACACCCCATTATTTACAAGGTCCGAGCCAGAGCAGCATAACCGAGGTGATCGGTTAGCGTTCAATATTCTGTTTATCTGCACTTACAACAGGATTTGCGTTTGAGCAGGCGATGGTTTCAACTTCACCCTCGCAAACATTTTCAGGAGCCCACATGGAATACCTGCTCTATTTGGGCGTAGGGGCCTTGGCCGGACTTCTAGGCGGACTGCTAGGCATTGGTGGTGGGCTGGTTATCGTCCCCGTGCTGGTTTACAGCTTTCAGGCCCATGGTTTTGATCCTGCCGTATTAACACAGATGGCGATAGCAACCTCCTTGGCGACCATCATCTCCACCTCCTTCAGTTCCGTTAGAGCCCATCATGATCGTGGTGCTGTTCGGTGGGAGTTGGTGCGTCAGATAGTCCCCGGCATTGTGCTTGGTACTTTTTTAGGCGCGCAGATTGCTCATCTACTCTCAGGCAAGTGGCTACAACTGCTAATCGGTATATTTGCCATTCTCATGTCAGTACAGATGCTGAGCAATTGGCGGCCCGGTGGTCACAAGTCGGCACCTCCCTCAATACCTGGTGCGCGGGGACTGTTTTGGGGAGGTGGCGTGATTGGTACGGCATCAGCTCTTTTTGGCATTGGCGGCGGTAGTCTGACAGTACCTTGGTTAAGCTCCCATTCGGTGAATATGCGTGAGTCTGTTGCAACGTCATCGGCTTGCGGCATAGCAATTGCTATCGCTGGATCAATCGGTTTTATCTGGACTGGCTGGAACACCACCGGACTACCTGCCTACTCACTAGGCTATATTTACCTACCGGCATTTATCGGCATCAGTCTGACAAGCATCCTGTCCGCCCGGGTCGGTGTTCGCTTAGCGCATCAACTGCCGGCCAGCACCCTTAAGAAGGTATTTGCCATCCTGCTAGTGATGGTAGGAGTCAAGATGATTCTTGGTTCACTGTAGATACATCAAAAAGATGGCTGAACTGCTCATCGCGATTCAATTTAATGACGTTACCGCAGCCGTAGCTACCTGATCACCCTTGAAGCGAATGTCGCAAACATATTGGCTGCTTTTGCCATAAACAACAGCGAGGCTATTTTCTCGACGGAAGGCTGTTGCCTGATCATGCTCCTTCTGCAAGCGGGAAATTACTTTTTCCGATGTTTCCCCCGGCTGACTGGCCGCACAAAAAGAGAGAGCCCGTGACTCCGCATGGCTCTCGCCAACATGGGCATAAAGGCTAGCAGCAGCCAAGCCTACACAGGCCGCCAAAGCGATACGGGGGAAAAGTATTTTTATTGTTGTCATGGCTAATCCAATTTGTGGGCTTTTGTTCATCCGAATCAGGGGTACTACACTGCCTCTAAACCCTGAGGGCCTCATGGTTATATCCCCAACGCCCACTCTTGGAAACCACCCGGTCGACAAACGGTAGCCTAAATCGTCTAGCCAGTGTTTCGAAGGCCGGCGGCAATACCGGCAATAGTCACCATCAAAGCCTGATCAAAAGCGGTGCTTTCCTCTCCAGCCTGCCGTCGGCGCAACATCAGCTCGGCCTGAAGCATGTGCAAAGGCTCGATGTAGGGAGTTCTGACATTAATTGAACGACGTAGTACGGGGTAACTCTGCAGCAAAGGCCTTCCGCCATTGGCCGCCAGTAGAGCATCAACTGTCACCATCAAACGGCGACGCAGTTCCTGACCCAGTACCTGTAGACCGGGATCACCCGCAGCCAGGCGCTCCTCGTAATTCTCCACAATCGCTGCATCCGCTTTGGCCAGTACCATTTCCAGCATATCCAGCACCGCGTGGAAGTAAGGCCATTCCCGTGCCATTTCATGTAACTGTGTCGTGCGGCCACTGTCCATGGCCATATTCAAGGCACGACCAGTACCCAGCCAAGCCGGCAGCATGAGTCGAACTTGCGTCCAAGCAAATACCCACGGAATTGCCCTTAGTGACTCCACCCCACCTTGCACGCGGCGTCTGGCTGGCCGAGAACCCAGTGGCAATAACTGCAATTCTCGTTCGGGCGTTACTGTCCGCAAATAACGAATAAAGTCAGGGGTGTCTTGGACCGTTTCCCGATAAACCGCGAGCGATACTTGGGTCATTTCCTGCATCAGATCGCGCCACTCCTGACGTGGCAATGCCGGAGGCAATAATGAGGCTTCCAACGTTGCAGAGGCATACAAATCAAGATTACGAACGGCGATCCCAGCCATACCAAACTTGAAACGGATCATTTCCCCCTGCTCTGTTACTCGTATGGCACCATTGACTGAACCAGGCGGCTGCGACAGCAACGCCTGATGGGCTGGCGCCCCCCCTCTACTGACAGAGCCACCTCGGCCATGAAAAAGCGTCAACGTCACGCCATGCTGGTTTGCCACATCCGTTAATGCCTCCTGCGCCCGATACTGTGCCCAACTCGCTGCCAAAAAGCCCGCATCCTTAGCCGAATCCGAATAACCAATCATTATTTCTTGATGACCATTGATGATGTCGCGATACCACGGAATCGACAGCAAGGCATCCAGACAAGCACCCGCTCCGTTTAAATCATCGAGCGTCTCAAACAGAGGAACCACCCGCATCAAAACGGGCATCTCTGCTTTTTGCTGCAACAACATCACGGCCAGAACATCACTGGGCTGTTCAGCCATGGAAATAACATAAGCGCCCAGAGAGTCAGACGGCTGCACCGCCAGCTCCCGGAAAGTCGCTAGCACTTCCTGTACTTCCGTTGAATGCAGGGGATGATCAGCGATGAGCTGGGGATGATCTGGCAATAAGGGGCGTGGGTTTTTCAGCTCTTGCAGTAAAAATTTCTGGCGTGCCGTCTCATCCCATTCAGCATAGCGACCAATGCCAAGGAATTGCGTAATAGCATCCAGAGTCTGAGTGTGCCTAGCTGACTCCTGACGTACATCCAGCTTGAGCAACTCCACACCAAAACAGGCCAGTCGCCGGATCATATCCAGCAAATCACCATTAGCAACATCCTCCAGGCCACTATCGAGTAATGACTGATAGCATAACTGCAACGGCTCTAAGAGCTCGGCAGATGTGCGATATATACCACTATCATCGGATGACTCATGACGTAATTCAGCATCCAGCCAATCCCGGGTAAGCGTCAGCCGTTGCCGCACTGCTCGCAATAAATCACGGTAAGGCTCATTACTTTCCTGCCCCACTATCTGTCGTAATGCGGCACTACAATCTGACATCGACAGCTCAGCTCGCAGCGTTTCCACATCTTTCAGATAAAGATCGGCGGCCATCCATCGAGCCAGTAAGATCACTTCACGCGTAACATGATGCGTTACATTCGGATTTCCATCCCGATCTCCTCCCATCCATGATGCAAACCGAACCGGAGAGCGTGTTAGTGGCAAACGCTCACCGGTGTACTCATAAAGTACCGCATCAAATTCACGCAGAAACTGCGGCACTGCCCGCCAGAGTGATTGTTCAATGACGGTAAAGCCCCACTTTGCCTCATCAACAGGTGTTGGTGGATGCTTTCGTATTTCATCAGTGTGCCATGCCGCGATAATGTGACGACGCAAAACAGATAGCTCTGCATCACGCTCTACTGGCGTCAATGATGCATGATCTAGCCGTTCCAACGAGTCCGCAATATCATCATATTTTCGAATTAGCGTGCGTCGGCTTACCTCGGTTGGATGGGCAGTGAGAACCAGTCCAATATCCAGTTTTTCTACCGCCGAAAGAATACTTTCTTTCGACTGCCCCTCACTGGCTAAACGTGAGAAAAGGGCACGGACTGAACCCAACTGGGGAGGCTCATCGGAACGCCACTGATGTGCCCGTCGACGCCTTACCCGGTGATACTGTTCAGCAATATTGGCCAGATTTAGAAATTGAGTAAATGCACGAGCAACAGGCAGAAGTTCATCATCGCCAAGACCAGATAAAAGACCAATCAATTCATCCCGCGCACCTGTTACACCATCCCGTGCCTGCTTTCCCAAGGAACGAATACGTTCAACCTTGTTAAAAATATCCTGCCCAGCTTGGTGACGCAGAGCATCTCCCAGCATTCGTCCTAGCAAGCGAACATCATCGCGTAACGGAGCATGTGCATCAGACATATTCAAAAGACTGTATCTCCACATTTAGGAAGGCCCCCTGGAGGTGCCATGTACTTACAGCAAGACTCTAGGCCGATATCCCAGTATCGGCAGGAGCCCAGCGAGCCAGCTTTTCCCCAAGCATGCGCAGACTGACTGGCTTCGGTAAATGATCATCCATTCCCGCCGCATAACAGTTATCAATATGATGCTGAGTCACATGAGCACTGACAGCCACAATCGGCACCCGTGCCCGCCCTTCTGCCGCCTCTAGCAACCTGATTTCACGCACCGCCGTGTAACCATCCATCACCGGCATTTCACAATCCATCAACACAAGATCAAATCGCTGCCGCGTGCGACGAATAAGTGCAACAGCTTGTTCACCATTCTCCACCAACTCAGCGGTAATACCAAAACGCCTCAATAGGCCAAGTATGACTAGTTGATTCGTATGATTGTCTTCCGCCACAAGTACGCTTAATGATGAATACTGCGGTAACTTATCCCGAACAAGTACAGACTCTATCGGTCGTTTATCAATCACCGTTAGAACAGCTTGTTGCAACTCACTTGCCATCAACGGCCGCTCGAAAGCATGCGCTACACCTGCATGCACCAAAACACCTGGGTTTGGTTGCAGCTGAGGTAGCGCAAACAGCAGTGTCCTAATGTTCTGCAGAAGAGGCTCATGAGTAACACGCTCATGAAGCGTCAACCCATTCATGTCCGGCAGTTGTAATGCCGTTACCAATAAATCGAAGGGTTTCCCAGCATGTGCTGCATCACGAAGACGAATCAGGGCGGCCTCGCCCGACTGAACGCTTTCGATCAAAAGGCCACGTGTTGCTGCCTCCGAAGCCATCACAACACCAAACCGCTTGTCTTCATCTACTAGCAGCAAACGAACCATTGGCAAATATTCAGGCCAGAAAATACGGGGGACAGCACCTTGCGCAGTCTGCACATATATTGTCGCTGTAAACACAGACCCCCTTCCTTGCTCACTCTTTGCTGTCAAATCTCCGCCCATCAACCGACAGAGATCACGACTAATGCTAAGGCCTAAACCAGAACCCCCATAATTTCGTACGATCGAAGCATCAGCCTGCACAAAACTGTCAAAAATATAAGGAATACGACTCTCTGGAATACCGACGCCTGTATCAATCACGATGAAGCGCAGGCCAATATCCCTACCACTTCCAAATGTTTCAAGACGCAGCTCAATATGGCCATGATGCGTAAACTTGACGGCATTGGATAAAAGATTGACGAGCACCTGTCGCAACCTCACTACATCACCCACTACCTCTGTGGGCACATCCGTCGCCACGGAACATAATATCGTTAACTGTTGCTTATAGACTCTTGCCTTAAATAAAGAAAAGGAATCCTCAACTAACTTATCAACCAGAAAGGGAGCCATTTCGATAGCCATCTGACCCGCTTCAATTTTGGAGTGATCAAGGACATCATTAATAACATCCAGCAATGTGTTGCCGGACGACTCCATGGTGGACAGTATCTTCAACTGCTCATGATTCAGCCCAGTTGTTTTTAATAATTCAGCCATACCTAGCACGCCATTCATCGGCGTACGGATCTCGTGACTCATCATCGCAAGAAACTGACTTTTTGCCTGACTCTGGGCATGCGACATTAATGCCTCCTCGCGGCTTAATGCATCTGTCTGCTTGAGTCGACGTAAATGCAGGCCTAAGCCCAGAGAAAGCAGCACGACCGTTAGCAATAGCCCAATTTTTATCCCGATTACGGAGGAGTGAAACAGAGGAATGACTGCCATCACAGATAAGGCGGTTGCAATGGCACTGCCCAGAAAAAATATCCAGCCCAATAAAAAATAGACCGCGAGCCGATTGGCATCTCTTATCGAAGCCACTGCCATGGCCAGAATATAGACACTTACCAAGACACCTCCGCACAGCGCCACAATCGCCCCGTATGTGGGCCCTAGCCAAGGTAAGGCGAGCATTACTAGCACGCCAACAACCGTCAGATACACAGCACCACGGTACCAAGGCGACTGCCGACTGACATTAAGGTATTGAGTTGAAAACAGCAGATAAAAAATAGCCGCAGAGCCTACAAAAACCGACAATATGAGGTTTTGCAAAAGGCCCGCCGACTTAAAAATAGAAAACATCAGGCCGTCAACACACAGCAGATAGCCAACGGTGGGTACCAGGGCTAGCACATAGAAAAGGAATAACCGTTCGCGCGAGGTAAAAAAAATGAACAGGTTATAGCCCAGCAGAACAAGTATCGCACCGTAAAACATGCCATCCAGCATTTGCCAGCGACCAGCCTCAATCCAGAATGCTTCTGGTTGATATAATCGGACTGGCATAAGTAGGTTGCTTGACGAACGAACCTTTAGAAACACTTCACTCTGCCCTGTTGGCAGTAAAAGCGGCGCAGCCAGCTGCCTTATCGGCCAGGGGCGATCATCCCAAGACTCGGTATCCCCGGTGACTATTTGCTGAAAGCCCCCGCTACCATCCGGGGCATAGACATGAACATGATCCAGGAGGGGAAAGTCGACATGAAGGATGCGTAAATCAGGAGTACTGGATGAATTCTGAAAGGAAAGCCTGAACCAATAGGCAGCCTGAGGATCAAAACCCCAATTAGAAGTATCAGTTTGCGGCTGGAAACGCTCAGGATGCTGCCTGACATCCTCAAGTGTGGCCTCTCTTCCTGCATCTCGCCACCACAGCAAGTGACCGTCAAGGAATTGCACATCTACTTTTTTCAGAACAACAGGTTTGGCCCACAAGGGAGAGTGTCCAAACAGTAACAGCAGTACAATCAGCTGTATGGTACGAATATATAAGACGGCTGCCGGGTCATTCCTTGCCATGGGCATATCCTGTTTCCATCGTGGGAAATTACATCAAAAGTATGACCTTAACTACTATAGTGATATCCCCAAAATAGCTGGTATATATCTGCCTATCGGAGAACAAGCTCCGACAACCGGCTAACACCTCCACTATCTTGTCGTCGAGCTGATTATTCGTACAGATTATAGGTGCCTTACCTTCAAATTTCAGATAGTCATTGCTAGGATTGATCCACCTGTAGCTCACGTGAGAGGCGGTGTGTATGCCTTCATCTCCTGCAACCCCTGCCAATAACAATACGTAACCTTCACGGAACATTCATGAGCGCCCCGAAATCGGACCACATTTCTCCCTTTGCGCCTCAGCAGTTTCTAGGCCTTCATTTACCTCGCGCTCAGCTGGCTTTTCGTATTGCCTTAGCATTGCTCGTGCTGACCTACGCCTACTTTGTCCCTGCCCCGCTCACGCTAACCCCATACGTGGTCTTTCTGATCGGTGTGATTGTCTACATCGGCATACAGAGCCTGCTCGGGCTCACTACTATTTTCAACAAAACCTCTTCTATCATTCTCAATGCCATTACGATGGTAGACATTATTGGAGCTCTTGCGGTCGTTCTTAACGACCCTAATACGTTCCCGCCCACACAGGTTTTAGTATTCATCGCCCTGATATTAGCTGCCGCACAGCATCGTCAACAGGCATTTATGACTGTTCTGGCCTCATCAGTAGCGGCCTCAATTATCGTTATTAGTATTCGACAGCCTCTGATTGATCAACCGTATAACGCTACATTTTTTGGGATGATCGTTCTGCTGGCAGCTGTCTCCTTGGCACTTTTCATCGTGGCATCTCATTTAGAGCATCTGCGTAATCGGGCCTCCCGAGTGACAGAGACCGACCCACTTACCGGGCTGGGTAACCGTTGGACCTTTTACGAAGCCGCCAAATACCTTCTGCCCTATCATCAACGCAATCTGACGCCAATGGTGGTCATGTATGCGGATATTGAAGTTACTCAGTATAAAGGGAAGAAACCGGCCAAAACCGTCAACCAATACCTGCTTAAACAGTTTGCCAGCATTGTGGACCAGCGCGTGCGGGCCAGTGACATTGCCGTCCATTATGGGGGCAACGAGTTTGCCTTTCTGCTGGTTGACACTACTACCAAAGATGCCGAAACCTTGGCATTTGACCTCCAACAGAACTTCAATAACTGGGCACGCCAGAAAGAACTGGCTGCCTACGCCCATATTGGTATGGCGGTAATCCCACCCCGCCCTATCGCCATGGATCAAGTCTTGATCAGTATCAATGCCGCCCTACACCGTGCTCGCCAGTATAAAAAAGGGGTATCTGGAGCCGTCTTTGCCGACCCCGAGCACGGCCGCTGACCCACTATGCGCCTCATTATCCCCAAGCCTTTACCTCACAAGGGATTGGGGATTCTTATTTTTCTCGTATCCCCTGCATTTTTTTGAAAACTGTCAAACAAAAGTGATGCAAAAGGGGATTCTCGATGCTAACATCTCCGCGCCGATTAGTTGGATGCTAGGTAATCTGGGTGCCATGCGGGCATGGAAGTGCCACAGGGTTCCGATAGTGCATTTAGCATAGTCGCCAAACACGCAACCTGAGAGAGACATCATGCAAATCAAGAACATCGCTGTTACTGCCGCTATCGTTGCCGCCCTTGCTATCGCTGGCTGCGCCAAGAAAGAAGAAGCTCCTGCTGTTGAAGAAGCTGCTGCTGTTGTTGAAGCTCCTGCTGCCGAAGCCGCTCCTGTTGTTGAAGCTGCTCCTGCTGTTGAAGCTGCTGCTCCTGCTGCTGAAGCCGCTCCTGCTGAAGCTGCTCCAGCACAGTAATCAGATCTTTCCAGATCTGATGCAAAAAAGGGGTGCATTGCACCCCTTTTTCTATGCCTTTTTTTTACCTTTTAACCTGACTGGATAAAGATCATGACTTCTTGCCCATGCGGCAGCAGCCGTGAGTTTGACGTTTGCTGCAGCCCCTTTATTCAGGGAACTAGCCGTCCCACAACTGCTGAAGCCTTGATGCGCTCACGATACGCAGCCTACGTTAAAGGCAATATCGATTACATCATGGCCACAACATTGCCTGCCAGCCGTGCTGATAGCGATATAGATGCGATGCGCTCCTGGGCTAACAATGCCGAGTGGACTGGACTCGAAATTGTCTCGACCCAAGATGGTCAAGCTGATAACAAGCAAGGTCAGATTGAGTTTATCGCCCATTACGCCATGGGTGGTATTGCACAGCGCCATCACGAGCAATCGCTGTTTGTGAAGGAAGATGATCAGTGGTTTTTCAAAGATGGAGAGGTGCTCTACTCTGGCCCCGCCGAAAAACCAAAACCGGTGGTTAATACCACGCGCATCGGACGCAATGATCCCTGCACCTGTGGCAGCGGGAAAAAATACAAGAAGTGCTGCGGCGCCTGAAAGCGCCCTACTTCCAGTTGGCTGAGTTGCAGTGCTGGCGATTACGCTCGTCCTGCATAGGCAGTATTGCGCACACCAAGGCCTGCTTATGATGGGCCTCTACTCTTGCCCAAGCTCGATCAGCATGCTGCTGCCCAGCTTGCCCTGCCGCCCAGGATTGACTGCGCAGCAGCGTATTGCTGACGATTACCCGACTGGCCGGTGAAATCCTGTACCAGCCATCCAGCCCAATATCCACGATTGCCTCCATTACTTTCGGCTCCCAAGGGCCGAGGCGAGCAGCCTCTGCAAGAGCGCTCTCCATCTCGGCATCATGGCCGCCAGCTCGTACTAAGGCATACGCAAGAGCAGCATGCGCGTAGGGCCACGTCGGCCGCAATCGAATGGAATCACGATAGCTGGCAATGGCTTTCTCACGCTCTGGCCGTGCTTCTGGATCTCCGATAGGAGCCATGATGAAACGGGCCTCATGAATACGGGCCAATCCTTCACGATAATCTGCATTCATTGGCGATAAACGTACCGCGAGATTGGCCAGAGCATAGGCCTGCTGCCAATCCTCATCCTGCGGAGAAAAAAACTCATTTTGAGTTTGTGCCTTAGACAACTGAAAAGACCAGGCCTCTACCCAAGCCCCACCTCTGAACGCCGCGATATCCGCAACCATCCCTAGCATCGACCAGATACCAAATACACCCATAATAAGTGCTGCAGCCAGCCAACCGGTCTGCCGCCTGCTCATGCAGCCCCCTCAAACTGACAGGCAACAATCTCCCAAGGGTTGTCCTGCACCAATCGTAATGCAGCCTCCTCCCCAAGAAGCTCAATAGCCACTGCCAACCCATCAGCAAGCTCAGGCGGCCGGGCCTTCAAGTTATGCGCATCACTTGCCAGTACCGTTGCCCAGCCCTCTGCCACAATTTCTTTAGCGCGCTGCTCGGCAATCTCGCCAAAACGCCCCGATAATGATCCCGATGTCACTTGAAACAGACAGCCCATTTGCACAAACTCGTGCATCCGGGAGACATCACGCATGATGTCTTTATTCCGCTCAGGATGGGCAATCATCGGAATGATATTGCGCTGCAGCAGCCACTTCACCAGCTTATCGCTACCGGGCAGGATATGGCTGTGTGGAAACTCCAACAGCAGAACGCGCTTCCCTTTCCATTCACCATGAAACGGAATCCGGTTTGCCAGAACCATAGGAAGTATTTCAGCAGAAATGCGAACCTCGCCCGAATGCCCCAACTGCAAGGGAATACCCTCACGGACAAGCGCATCACGCAAGGCACTAACAGCAGAAGGAATGGTAGATGCGTCGTTCTCATAACGACCAGGATGAATATGTGGCGTGACCACACTATGGGTAATGCCAGAGGCTACCGCATGACGGCACAGGGCAAGAGCCTCTTCAAGTGTGTCGGGACCATCATCGATACCCGGCAACATGTGACAGTGCAGGTCGATCATGATCCCTTTACTCGTTAATCGGCCTTAGTGCCGTAATAATCATAATAGCCGTAGTAACTACCGTACTTGTTGGCTTTGCTGAAATTCACCTGATTCAATACCACACCAGCGAGCGGCGCATTTACCCTCTGCAGGCGCTGGATGCCAGTACGGGCAGAATGGAAGGCCGTAGAATCTGACTTAACAACATAGATAACCGCATTTGCCAGTGAAGCCAATACCAGTGCATCACTCACGGCCAGCGTTGGTGCAGAATCAATCACGATACGGTCATATTTTTCCAGCAACTGATTGAGCACTTCCTTGAATCGCTTGGAAGACAGCAACTCAAGAGGGTTAGGTGGAATAAGACCTGCTGTCAGCACATCAATATTGCCGTCTTCCAGGTGATGAATACATTGAGACATATCGGCAGAGCCTGCCACCAGATTGGACAAGCCAGGGCTGGCCGCAGGGATGTTACAGGCCTTTGCTACGCTTGGGCGGCGCATATCCGCATCAATCAGCAAAACCCTTTCCATCTGCCCCATGGCCAACGCCAAGTTCAACGATGTGGTCGTCTTGCCTTCACCGGGAACACTGGATGTCACCACAACAATCTGGTGCGGTGCATCGATGCTGGAAAGAATCACACCCGTGCGTATGGTACGCATGGCCTCCGCAAAGGATTGCATCCCCTCTTCCAGAAAGGTTGCTTGCGCAAAATTGGACTTGGTCTTGGATTTGGCGAGCGGCAATAAACCCAACATGGGTACACCAAGGCGTGCTTCGACATCTTCTGCACCCTTGAAGGTGCTATCGAGATAGTCGAGAAGAAACGCGAGAAGTACACCTAACATCAGGCTCAGCACAAATGCTAACGCCATTGTGAGTTTTTTGTTTGGTTTAACTGGAATCGATGACACCACTGCAGGGTCAACCACACGCGCATTGGATGTTTCTAACTGACGCGTCTGATTCGCTTCTTTGATGCGGGTAAAAAAGGTGTCGTACAGATTGCGATTGGTTTCTACTTCTCGCATTAACTCCTGCAGGCGGAACTCCTTGCGCGCCACCACCATGGCATTCTTGCGTGCCTGACGCAGCGCTATATCGGCTTCATCTAACTCATATTGAGCTTGTAGATACGATGGATGCTTTGGGCCATAACGCTTGCTGATTTCAGAGAGTTTGAACTGTGCTTGAATCTGCCGCTCCGAGAGGTCTTGCAACTGCTTGGCAGTCAGCGCCAATACACCCTCAACATCACCAGTTTTAACCAGATCGTTTTGTTCACGGTACGCCTGCAGTTTTTGCTCGGAAGCATCCAGACTGGTCTTGAGGGAAGACATTCTAACTGTCAGCCATGCCGCTGCTTGCTCTGTAACGGCAATACGGGCTTCCATCTGACTGTTGATATAGGCATATGCCATGGCGTTGGCAACACGCGCAGCCAATGCCTTATCGAAAGACTCAAAGCTGATTTTGACCAACTGCGTATTGCGCACTGGTGCTACCGTAAGGTTTGCCGAGAAACGATCAACGATACGGTTAAATTTCTCATCGTCAGAAATACTTGGGTTTTTTTGATGCCCTTTCGGCAACAGAAAACGCCAGTCCAACTTAAAGGAAGTTTGATCTGTTTCCTGCTTTGTCTCTTCCTGCGGAGCAAACTCAGGATGAGTCTCCAGCTTAAGCTCGCGGACCACGCGTGCGGCAAGCTCTCGAGACTTAAGGATTTCAAATTGGGTTTGCAGATACTCCTTATTGGAGCCATCCAGCCCATAGACTTCTTCGATGGTAATGACTTTTGCCTGTTTCTGCTCAATCAGCAACGTCACCGTCGAACGGTAAACCGGGTCCATGGAAAACACGATAAGCGTCGCCAGTACCGTGATGGCAATCGCCAGTCCGAGAATGCCCCACTTGTACCGCGAGACGATGCGCCAATACTGGCGCAAATCAATTTCTTGCTCCTGCTCGGGAGATGTTCCCGCCAGAGGGCCAGCTAACTTATCCATCCGGGGAAACCTCAGAAGAAGCTTTGTTCAATGGTCAGGATGTCACCTGGCCGCAGCACAGCATCTAGCGACGCTGATCGTGCCTGCCCTGCGGGATCATCCTCATGAATAATGAAAATCTTGGTATAAGAAGCGCGCGGAGTAAAGCCACCTGCGAGTGAAATAGCTTTTCGAACTGTCAAACCTGGCTGGTAGGCAAAGCCACCCGGCTTGTTCACCTCACCGTTCACAAAGAACTGGCGATACTCAAGAATAGTGACGTAGACCTGCGGATTAACCAAGTAGCCCGACTTGAGCTGTGTGGTTAATTGCTCCTGAAGCTTGCCGATCGTCATGCCTTGAGCACGAATTTCCCCCAGCAAGGGGTACGCCAATGTGCCCGCATCAGTCAGCCTCACTTCAAGGCTAAGCTCTTTTTCGTTGAACACCGTGATACTCAGGCGATCACCCGGACCAAGCTTATAGTCTGATGACGGAGAGAATGTCGAATCAAGAGATTGGTTAGATACTCCAGTGTCATTCTCCGTCACTCGATAGCGCTCTGCTACATGACTAACAGCTACCGGAGAAACACCAAAAAGCCGCTCCCACCAAGTGGGGGCGGCTTGTGATGTACCCGTCATAATCATTAACAAAGCGGCCAGCAGTACTCGGGCAAAAAAGTTATGCATGTACAAACAACCACTCACCGCGATGATTACAGGCTGGCCTGAACCGAGAGAAAGAAAACATTGCGATCGACATTATACTGACCGAGTGTCGAGTCAGTGGACTTGGCAGAAACACCACCGCCTAGAACCAGCCAACGGCGCATCTGGTAATCCACTTTTGCTCCGATGCTGGTAATGTCATCTTCACGATTGCCAGGTATCGATAGCGTATGGTCTTGATTGGTCAGACTGTATGAAATCGTTGAGGACAAGCGCTCCAGCCAATCCTGTGTCCAAGCAGCCGAGTAATTAGTAGTTTCAATCGATACCGTAGGCAGGGTACCGTCTGAGAATCCATTAGAGAGCCCAAAGTTAAAACGTGTTAGCTCTCTTGGAGACCAGG
>ERZ724527.32-NODE-32-length-61760-cov-17.213986_pt1 | contig 61760 bp, 42 predicted proteins | sample MGYA00376060_ERZ724527 | MGnify/ENA primary metagenome ERZ724527 (study PRJEB28724, sample SAMN07190886) | activated sludge metagenome | isolation source: activated sludge of sewage treatment plant in Hong Hong | place: USA: Christiansburg, Virginia | collected...
CTTTGCATGTTCCGTCAGACATAAAGCTGAGCGTGGGCGATCCGGTCATCTTCCGTCATGCCAAGGCCGGTGAACTATGCGAGCGCTTCAGCGAGTTGCTGCTGATTCGCGGTAACACCATTGAAGCCCGCGTTCCCACCTATCGCGGCCAGGGATGCTGTTTCGTATAAGATTCGCACTTGCAAATAAAAAGAAACGGAAGCAGCCCCTCTCCTTTTTTCCCACAGTAAAAGCCTGAGCCCCTACTGTTAATACAGTGTGTTTCACAAATGAAACCGTTGTAAAAATGGAAGGCTCAGGTTTTTCATGCATGGGCTCATTATTTGTCTAATCCCTCCTGCCAGCCCCGTGGCATTAGTTTTATCACTTCGAAAATCGCCGCCGCTCTTCCAGAGGATGGCCCTCTCGGGAGTGGGGTGAGTGTGCTGCTGCGCCTATGATTTTGAGCGCGGGAATACGCGTAAATTACCTAGCGTTACTGTTGAGTCAGTTAGAGGAAAAGCAGTTATGGGTAGCTACGGGAGTTTCCCCTGCGAGTCTGAAGGAGATACGAAGTCGACTTCCGTGTTCTGTCAGTGGAGGAGGTAGCTAAAGTGGCGGTGTGATGACACCTGATTGTGCAAAATATCGAGCAAAGTGCTGCCGCGGAGTGCAACTTTGGCGATTTTTTTGCAGCCCACCCTGTACTAGTGATGATCATGGGTTGATATAAATATGGCCAGGAGGGGGTTTTGGCAGGGTATTTGCAGCATGTCATGTACCAATGATTAATAAGTGAATACGGAGTCCATCATGCCTTTTTCAGGTGCTTCCGGCAGGTCTGTCATGGGGCGCGTGCTTCTCGTTGGTGCCGGCCCTGGCGATATTGAACTGCTGACGCTGAAGGCGGTACGTGCACTGGGTCGTGCCGATGTGGTGTTGCTGGATGATCTGGTCAATCCCGACATTCTCCAGTTTTGCCGTGATGATGTGCGCATCATTCGCGTGGGCAAGCGCGGTGGATGCCGTTCTACACCACAGGACTTTATCAATCGATTGATGCGTCGATATGCACGGCAAGGTCTGACAGTGGCCCGAGTGAAAGGCGGCGACCCTTGCATTTTTGGCCGTGCGGGAGAGGAGAAAGCATTCCTAGAGCGCGCTGGTATCGTGGTGGACATTATAAATGGCCTGACATCGGGCTTGGTGGCAGCGAGCAGCATTGGTGTGCCACTGACGGATCGCCGGTTTACGCGTGGCGTAACTTTTGTTACCGGGCACACAAAGGAGGGCGGCACACCCGACTGGTCTGCACTGGTGGCGGGGGGCACGACGCTGGTGATTTACATGGGCATGAAACAGATGCCGACAATTGTGGCAGGGCTGCAGGCGGCAGGCATGAGCACCAGCATGCCGGTCGCTGTAATTGCTAATGCGTCATTGCCAACACAGGCACATGTAGTCACCACTCTGGGAGAGATGGCAGTGGACGCTCGGGATGCAGCGCTGGCGAGCCCTGCCGTGATTGTGGTGGGAGAGGTGGTAGGCGAGGCATGTGCGGTAGATAAAAATGGCGAAAGCGTTAATTCCATAAATTCTCAGAGTGCACTGCTTTATCAAATGAGAGTGTGATGCGTGTTAAAGCATGGCAAGTGGCTAGCCATGCCAGAACATCAGTAGAAAAAGTTCACCCAGTGCAATGGCCATAAGCAGCAGTGCCACGCTGCGCCAGAACCCTGCCGGATCACGCTCCAGCCAAGGGCGGGCATTGACCGGAGCCAGTGTGGGATTTGGCGACTCCAGATCCATGAGGAATTCGCTCAGTGCGGCGTAGCGTTCATCGGCGACAAAAGAGCAGGCTTTTTTTAGTGCGGCATCAAGCCACACGGGAACATGAGGGTTATGCCGGCAGGCACTGGTGTAGTGCAGGAGCTGGAAGTCAGCAGGAGATTGTGCGACAGCATAGGCTTCGCCAAATGGGTGCTGGCCGGTCAGCAGTTCATACAGCGTAATAGCCAATGAAAATTGGTCGGCCCGGCTGTCGCGCGGTAGGTTGAAGGCGTATTCCGGCGCGGCATATTCAGCTGCACCAGGTCGGCCGTTCGACAGTTTGTCTTCAAATCCGGCAACACTTGCCGAGCCTAAGTCGATTAGTTTTACCGTGCCATCGCTACACAGGAAAATATTGTCGGGCTTTAAATCTTGATGCAGGGTTTCACGGCGGTGCAGTGCACGTAGTCCTTTGATGATTTGAGCAGCAAAGCCGGTAATAATTTGCACAGGCGGGTGTGGGTTTTTCTTTGCCCAAGCGGCCAATGTTTCGCCGTCCAGATACTCTTGCAGCAAGTACAAGCATTTTCGTTGTCTTGGCGCCGGCCAGCCTTTGACGACATTCCAGTGATCAATGCGCTGACCGACCCAGTCCTCCAGTGCAAAGCGTGCCAAATGTTCGACATCATCCGCATAGTGCATTGACGGCATTTTAAGAGTCATGACCCGCCGTGTTATTTCATCATGTACAAGATAGAGTTGGCTGCGTGAACTCGCATACAACTCGGCATCGATATGCAGGCCATCAATGATCTGCCCCGCGACGAGCCCCGGCAGCAATGGCAGGTGTGATGCCTGTAGGCGACTGTCTTCTGCCTCTAGCGGCGGAATGCTATCGATCACTAAAATTTGGCAGGAAATATTGTCATCGCTGCCTGCCATATAGGCAGCATCCAGCAATGCTTCGCAGCAGGTTTCCGGATTGTCGAGAGCCTGTGCCAGCAAGCTTTTCAATCGCGGATTGGGCAGGAACTCGTGCACCCCATCGGTGCTTAGCAGAAAAATATCGCCGGGCTGCACATCCACAGTGCGGTAATCAATTTCCACTTGCCAGTCCATGCCGAACGCACGAGACAGATAGGTTTTTTCGGCGCCAACACGCGTCGCATGATCCAGTGTCAACGGCTCCAGTGTGCTGCCACGCAGTCGCTGGATTCGAGTGTCACCGACATGAAAAATATACGCAGTTTGCGATCGCACAACAAGTGCTGCAAATGTAGTGAGAAAACCGTGATGCATTTGCGTGTATTGCTGGCCCTGACCGTACAGCCAGCGATTCAGTGCGGCCAGAACGCGGAAGGTTGATGTTTTGACGGTCCATGTTTCCGGCGTGGCGTAATAGTCCGACAGAAATCCTTGTACGCTGACCTCGGCAGCACGGCGCCCTTCACCTGCCCCACTGACGCCATCAGCCAGCGCCAGTGCGATGCCCTTGCTGATCAGCGCATGATCATCAGGTAGACGAATGCCAAGGGCATCCTCGTTTTCAGGTTTACGCCCTGCGCGGCTGGACTGTGCAGCACGAACGCGCAAGGTGTTGGAGGGATGTGCCAAGCTCATGGGCCTACTCCACAGAAATCATTTGTACATTGCCATGCTCGTCCACTTCCACCATGTGGCCTTTCGGCTCATCGATGAAGTTGGCGGCAGCACAGGCGAGAGCCGACATGCCTGCAATGACCACAAAGAACATGTGTGGGCTGACGAATGACAACACAGTGAGAAACAGCACGCCACCAACATTACCGTAAGCGCCCGCCATGCCGGCAATCTGGCCAGTCATGCGACGCTGGATCAGCGGAACAATGGAGTAGACCGCACCGCAGGCGGCCTGTACAAAAATGGACGTAACGAGGGTCACGGCAACTGCTAGCGCGATTCCCCATGTTTCACTCACATTCGAGAGCAGCAGGTAACCGATTGTCTGTAAGGCAAGACAGCTTAGCAGTACCTTACGCCGCCCGATGCGATCAGATAACCAGCCACCACCGGGGCGCGCGACCAGATTCATGATAGTGAACGATCCTGCCATCAGCCCCATGGTCATTGGAGTCAGATGAAACATGTCACCAAAGAACATCGGGAGCATGGATACGATTGCAATTTCTGAACCGAAGCAGGCCATGTACGCAAGATTCAGGATGGCCACCTGTTTGAACTTGTATCGCTGTGCGGTGGGCACATCTTCTTGCATCAGGTGACGATTGACCAACCAGATTTTCCAAGTTTGCCAGACCACCAGGAAAGTGATGATGGCATAGCAAATCATCGCAAACGGTTCTGAAATAATGTTCAGGCCAGTGGGGGAAAGACGCCATGCCAGTACATAGAGGATCATGTAAATGGGCAGGTTCATCAGGATGTAGGCCGCGAGGTCACGCTTGGTCGTTACCTCCAATCCGCCGGCTTTTTTCGGTTTAAAATAAGTGGCGCCTTTGGGTGTGTCGGTCACATTGCGGTAGAAAATAACGGAATAAATAATGGCAATAACACCTGTTAGTCCAATCGCATAACGCCAGCCGAACTCCCCACCAAACACGGTTACAGCCAAAATTGGCATACTTATCTTGGCAATGGCGGCGCCAAAGTTGCCCCAGCCGCCGTAAATGCCTTCTGCAATACCAACCTCGCGTGCAGGAAACCATTCACTGACCAGCCGGATACCGATCACAAAGCCAGCGCCTGTCAGGCCGAGCAGGAAGCGCATGACGGCGAGTTGCTCAAATGTCTGCGCTGCTGCAAAGCCGATACAGAGTACACCGCACAGTGCCAGCAGGATGCTGTAACTGGCGCGGGGACCATATTTATCGACCAGAATGCCGATCAGGATGCGTGCTGGAATAGTCAGCGCCACATTTAGGATAAGGAAGGCTTTCACTTGTGCATCAGTGAGGTGCATCGAGGTTTTTATCATCGGCATGAGAGAAACATGCGCAAACCAGATCAGGAATGTAATGAAGAAGGCGAGCCAGGTGAAGTGCAGCACGCGGATGCGTGGTTCGCTGACGGAAAATAGTGGAAAAGGTTTTCTTGCAGCATGCATGATGGGCTCCAAACTAAAACAGTGGAAAACATGATTTTCTATATGGCAAGCCTTGCCTTCGCCGACCACGTCGTTGCTTCCAGCGATCGTGTCAGTGTTACTAAGCAATCCATGTGCCATAACCGTACAAGCGAGGCGGAGTCGTGTCGGGAACGAGAAGGCGGGGAGAAATAGTCATTCTTTGGTGCATGATTTATCGATGGTGCATCGAATTGCTGCAATCTCGGGCATTGTAGGACGCGCTAAAAAAATCAAGATGAGAAGGCACGCCGCTTTCAGTGAGATGGCATGAGCATTGCTAAGCTACTGATAAGGAATTTTTTATGGGCGTAACATTTCATGGGTAAGCGCAATCTTATTGTCATCGGCAATGGCATGGCCGGTATTCGAACAGTCGAAGAATTGCTTGCACTAGCGCCTGAAAAATATGCCATTACGGTGATTTCTAGCGAGTCGGTGGGTGCCTATAACCGCATCATGCTCTCGCCAGTACTGGCAGGTGAAAAATCATTCGACGATATCGTGACACATCCTGCGGCATGGTATGCAGAGCGTGACATTACCCTGCTGGCAGGTCGCACGGTCACTGATATTGAGCGGGCAAAGCGAGTCGCGCATCTGGATGACGGTACCGTTCTGTCATATGACCGTGTGCTGTTCGCTACCGGCTCGGTGCCGTTCATTATTCCTGTGCCTGGGCATCAGCACCCGGACGTGGTGAGTTTTCGTGACATTCAAGATGTTAATCGCATGGTGGCCGCAACGACGCACAAGAAGCGGGCAGCAGTGATCGGTGGTGGTCTGCTCGGGCTCGAGGCGGCCAACGGCCTGCTCAAACAGGGCATGGAAGTCACGGTGATACATGACGTAGAGCATCTGATGAATCGGCAGCTGGATGCTGAAGCGTCAGACATGTTGCGCCAGTCCCTGGAGTCTCGCGGCATGCACTTCTGCTTGGGCATGCACACTGCAGAAATCGTGGCGAGTGCGGATGGTGCCCATCTTGAAAAAATCGTGTTTAAGAATGGCACTGAGTTGATCACAGACATGGTCGTGATGGCAGTGGGTATTCGGCCCAACGTCGGTCTAGCCAAAAAAATCGGCCTCCATATAGAGAAGGCCATTCTTGTAAATGACACCCTGCAGACGTTTGATCCCTGCATTTATGCCGTGGGTGAGTGCGTACAGCATCGCGGTGCACTATTTGGTTTGGTGGCGCCACTCTTCGAGCAGGCGAAGGTCTGTGCCAATCATTTAGCTGACATGGGCATATCGCGCTATGTGCAAAAGGCAACGGCTACGACGCTTAAGGTCAGTGGCGTCAATCTTTTTTCTGCGGGTGACTTTTCAGATGCTGATGCAGAGTCGCTGGTGCTGCGTGATCCTGCAAATGGCGTCTACAAGCGCCTATTGGTCAAGAATAATCGTGTGATTGGTTCGGTATTGTACGGCGATACCAACGATGGTAGCTGGTACTTCGATTTGATTCGCGAGCAATGCAATGTCGCGGACTTGCGCGGATCACTGCTGTTCGGGAGAGCTGATCATGATCTTGTATCCGCCATCTGAAACTGTTGCCGACATGCAAGACACAATCAATGCAAAAAAGGTTTCAACTACTTGCGCGTACTGTGGTGTGGGATGCGGTGTAAAAGCTGTAGTCACGGATGAATCATTACGTGCCATCACCATTGCGGGCGATGAGACACATCCTGCGAATTATGGCCGCCTTTGCGTCAAGGGGTCTGCGCTGGGCGATACGGTGGGTCTGGAAGGACGTCTGCTGTATCCGGAAATCGGTGGTATTCGTGCAAGCTGGGACCGTGCGCTAGATCATGTTGCCGGTGAGTTTTCGCGCATCGTGCGCGAGCATGGGCCGGAGGCGGTTGCATTTTATGTGTCAGGGCAGTTTCTGACGGAAGACTACTATGTTGCCAACAAACTGATGAAGGGATTCATCGGTTCGGCCAATATCGATACCAATTCGCGCCTGTGCATGTCGTCCTCTGTTGCGGGTCACAAGCGAGCCTTCGGTGCTGATACGGTGCCCAATAATTACGATGATCTGGAATTGGCAGATTTGGTGGTGCTGGTGGGTTCCAATGCCGCCTGGTGTCACCCGATTGTGTTTCAGCGACTTAAGGCGGCCAAAGAGAAACGGCCGTCTATGCGCATTGTGGTCATTGATCCACGGCGAACCGCTACCTGCGACATTGCTGATCTGCACCTGTCAGTAAAGCCGGGGGAGGATGTACGCCTGTTCAACGGGCTGTTGGCCTATATGTCATCTCACGGCGTGCTGGATTCGGATTACATTGCGGCGCATACCCGTGGTTTTGAGCAGGCATTGTCCGGCGCCATGGCGCAGGACAATGCATCGGCACGGCTGGCCAATGATGTCGGGCTGGACGCGTTGGATATGGATCGATTCTTCAGCTGGTTTGCCACAACTCCAAGGACGCTAACGCTCTATTCGCAGGGGGTAAACCAGTCTTCAGCAGGCACTGATAAGGTCAATGCCATCTTAAACTGCCATCTTGCGACTGGCCGTATCGGCAAGGAAGGGTGCGGGCCCTTCTCACTCACCGGACAACCCAACGCCATGGGTGGGCGTGAAGTGGGCGGGCTTGCCAATCAGCTGGCAGCACACATGGAGCTCGACAATCCTGAGCACCGTGATCGCGTACAGCGCTTCTGGTCGGCGCCGCGGCTGGCAGAAACAGCGGGACTCAAGGCCGTTGACCTGTTCGAGGCCATCCATGACGGGCGCGTAAAAGCCGTGTGGATCATGGCGACCAATCCGGTAGTGTCATTGCCTAACGCCGATCGAGTGCGTGAGGCACTGCAGAAGTGTGAGCTGGTGGTGGTGTCTGACTGCATTAGTGATACCGATACCACGCGTCTTGCCCATGTGAAGTTACCTGCGCAGGGCTGGGGTGAAAAAGACGGCACCGTGACCAACTCCGAGCGTCGCATTTCCCGGCAGCGCAGTTTTTTGACCGCGCCTGCGGAGGCGCGCGCTGACTGGTGGATGATGAGTGAAGTGGGGCAGCGTATGGGATTTGCTGATGCCTTTTCTTTTAAGTCTTCGGCCGCCATTTTCCGTGAGCATGCCGCGCTTTCAGCATTTGAAAATAATGATCAGCACGGTCGCCGAGATTTTGATATCGGTGGCCTGATGCACTTGGATGATGCCGGTTACGAGGCATTGCAGCCTGTGCAGTGGCCCATCAGTGTCGGTCAGCTGAAGGGGCGTGAGCGCTTCTATGCTGACGGAAAATTTTTCACCCCCGATGGCCGTGCAAATTTTTTAGCGCTGTCTGCACGAGGCCCCGTCAATGTGCCCGACGAACAATTTCCGATGATTCTCAATACCGGTCGGATCCGTGATCAGTGGCACACCATGACGCGAACCGGTCTGTCCGAGAAATTGCTCGCACATATCAATGAGCCCTTTTGTGCCATGCATCCGGACGATGCCAACCAGCTTGGAATTGCAGCACAAGATGTGGTGACGCTGGAGAGCCGCTGGGGGCTGGCGCGAGCCCGTATCCAGATCACCACCGATCAGAGACTGGGGTCAGTATTCATGCCCATGCACTGGACAGGCGTAATGGCCAGCAACTCGCGTGTGGGTGCAGTGGTAAATCCTGTGGTTGATGCTGTCTCCGGACAGCCCGAAAACAAGCACACGCCGGTTCGTGTGCGCCGTTTTGATGCAAAGTGGCATGGTTTTTTGCTGAGTGAGCACCCTATGCCGTTGCCTGCTACAGACTATGCCGTTGCCATAAGAGGCGGAAAGTTCTGGCGTTTTGAGCTGGCCGGCAGGGAGAGTCCTGATAGTTGTGTGGAGTTGGCAAACGAATTGCAAGGGAATATGCAAATGGCCCTGCCAGCGAATACGGAGACGCTGGAGTATGTCGATGCCGCACATGGCGTGTATCGACGGGCATATGTATTTGAAGGGCGGTTGCTGGCGGTTTGTTTTCTGGGTGCAGACGTTGCTCTGCCCGAGCGCAACTGGTTGGCAATGTTGATTGGCAAGGAGTTGTCGGCGTTGGACAGGAGGGCGCTACTCTCCGGCCGGCCTGCCAATCCAGCCTTTGATGTGGGACGCATCATTTGCGCCTGCTTTGTTGTGGGGGAGAAAACGATCAGAAAATCGATTGCCGTAAAAAATCTGGATTCGGTGGCAGCGATTGGAAAGTGCCTCAAGGCTGGAACTAACTGTGGCTCTTGCCAGCCGGAGCTGAAACAGATTTTGAACAGCTGTCAGGCCGCCTGAATATTTCAGGTGGTCAAATGAAATGAGAGTGAGCAGGCAGCGAGGCCTGGTTAAGAGAGAATTCCGCGTAAATGTTATGGCCGATTTTCTGGTCCTTACAGCGGGGAAAATTGAAAAACCGCACAAGTGCGGATACCGGAGGTAGACATGAACGCCAAGTCCCGAATTGTTGTGATCGGCAACGGTATGGTAGGCCACAAATTTCTCGAAGTGCTGTGCGGTCATAATGACACTAGCGCCTGCGAGGTGGTGGTCCTGTGTGAAGAGCCGCGTCCAGCTTATGATCGTGTTTACTTGTCCTCCTATTTCTCTGACAAGACGGCCGAAGACCTATCGCTGGTAAAGGGTGACTTTTTTAACGAGCAGGGTCTCGATCTCCGGCTAGCGACCAAGGCAGTGTCTATCGACAAATCGGCCAAAACGGTCACCACTGCTGCAGGCGAAACCATTGCCTATGACAAGTTGGTGATTGCCTCTGGTTCCTTTCCGTTTGTGCCACCGGTGCCTGGCCACAACCGCGAGCATTGCTTGGTTTATCGCACCATTGAGGATCTGGAAGCCATCAAAGCGGGTGCAGCCGTGTCAAAGGTTGGTGTCGTGGTTGGCGGGGGCCTGCTCGGTCTTGAAGCGGCCAAGGCCTTGCGTGACCTAGGGCTAGAAACACACGTAGTGGAATTTGCCCCGCGGCTGATGGCGGTACAGCTGGATGAGGGTGGTGCAAAAATTCTGCGACGCAAGATTGAGTCGCTGGGTGTGAAGGTGCACACCGAAAAAAACACGCTGGAAATTGTTGATGGTGAGAATGCTCGCCATGTCATGAAATTTGCCGATGGATCTGCGCTGGAAACAGACCTAATTCTGTTCTCTGCCGGTATTCGCCCCCGTGACGAACTTGGCAAGCAGGCTGAGCTGGAGATGGGCCCGCGTGGTGGCATCGTAGTGAACAACTACTGCCAGACCTCCGACCCCGATATCTATGCCATTGGTGAGGTGGCACTGTGGAGTGGCCGTATTTATGGCTTGGTGGCGCCGGGCTATCACATGGCCACCGTGGCGGCTGATCACATCATGGCAGTGTCGGCCAAAGAGTTTGTCGGCGCCGACATGTCCACCAAACTCAAGCTGATGGGTGTGGATGTAGGCTCCATCGGTGATGCCATGGGGACAACCCCAGGGGCACAAAGCTACTACTACATTGATGACTCAAAAGACATCTACAAGAAGATTGTAGTGTCGTCGGATGGCAAACACTTGCTGGGTGCCGTCATGGTAGGTGATGTGGATGCCTACGGTGGCCTGCTGCAGTTGATGCTGAACAAAATGGAACTGCCAGAGTACCCAGATGTGCTCATTCTGCCAGTGCGCGATGGCACCGGTGAAGTGGGCGTGGGCGTCGATGCCCTGCCCATGACCGCACAGATTTGCTCCTGCAACAATGTCAGCAAAAGCGATATTTGCGATGCGATTGATGCCGGGGCAGTGGAAGTGGGCGACATCAAGTCAGCCACTAAAGCCGCCACCACCTGCGGTGGGTGTACTGCACTGATTGGCCAAATTCTCAAGTGCGAATTGGGTAAGCGTGGTGTCGAGGTCAAGAAAGATATTTGCGAGCACTTTGCTTATTCGCGTCAGGAAATGTATCACCTGATCAAGATTGAAAAAATCCGATCGTTTGACGAAATGCTGGAAAAACACGGCAAGGGTGATGGCTGCGATATCTGCAAGCCGACCACCGCCTCTATTCTTGCCTCTATCTGGAATGACCATATTCTCAAGGCTGAGCATGCTGGTCTGCAGGATACCAATGACTATTTCATGGCCAATATGCAGAAAGACGGCACTTACTCTGTCGTGCCGCGCATGCCCGGTGGTGAGGTCACGCCGGAAGGCTTGATTACCGTGGGCCAGATAGCAAAAAAATATAGTCTCTACACCAAGATCACAGGGGGGCAGCGTGTTGATCTATTTGGTGCCCGTGTAGATCAGTTGCCTTCGATCTGGAGCGAGTTGATTGATGCCGGATTTGAGTCCGGCCACGCCTACGGAAAGTCGCTGCGTACCGTGAAATCCTGTGTCGGTTCGACATGGTGTCGTTACGGCGTGCAGGATTCCGTGGGAACAGCGATTGATCTGGAAAAGCGTTATCGCGGTGTACGCTCACCGCACAAGATCAAGTTTGGGGTTAGCGGTTGCACTCGCGAATGTGCCGAAGCACAGGGCAAAGATGTGGGTGTGATTGCCACCGAGAAGGGCTGGAACCTATATGTCTGTGGCAATGGTGGCATGAAGCCGCGTCATGCGGAGTTGCTGGCCGGTGATCTTGATACCGCCACACTAGTGAAATACATCGACCGCTTCCTGATGTTCTACATACGCACGGCAGATCGTCTGCAGCGCACCAGCGTTTGGCGAGACAACCTAGAGGGGGGCCTTAAGTACCTGCAGGATGTCATCATCAATGATTCGCTGGGACTGGCCGCCGAGTTGGAGGCCGATATGCAGCATCTGGTAGACACCTATCAGTGTGAGTGGAAAACAACCATTGAAGATCCAGAAAAGCTAAAGCGTTTTCGCCATTTTGTTAACAGTGACGAGAAGGATACCAATGTGGTGTTTGTTGAGGAGCGAGGCCAGATTCGTCCTGCTGCATTCGCTGAAAAGAAGGGCCTGATTGAAACCGTCGCCGTCTGATCGTAAGAAAATGGAGAATGAACATGAACATATTTAGCAATTGTGCCGAAGCGCAGGTGTCTGTTCCTGTGTGCAAGTTGAATAATCTGTTGCCGGGTATTGGCGTTGGTGCGTTGGTAAATGGCCTGCAGGTCGCAGTTTTCCGTTTGCGTAACGGTGATATCTTTGCCGTAGGCAACCGTGATCCTTTTTCGGACGCGAATGTGTTGTCGAGAGGGCTGACTGGTAGCCTTAAAGGCTGCAAGGTTGTCGCATCACCGATTTACAAGCAGCACTTCGACTTGGTCACAGGCATATGCCTAGAGGATACAAGCGTGCGAATCCCGGTTTATGCCGTGCAGGTAGACGGTGATGTAGTGTCCGTGCAGATGTAAATCAGAGAAATTTGCCAGAGGCATTTTCTCCCTGATCCTGCATTACTTGTGAAAAGCCGCTCGGTGCAGGGCACCGAGCGGCTTGAGGGAAACAGGCGTTAACCTGTTTTAGTGCCAGAGAGTACGATCAGCGTGGCAGGGTAGTCGAACCCATCAGGAACTCATCCACTGCACGAGCGGCCTGACGACCTTCACGAATAGCCCAGACCACCAAGGACTGACCACGGCGCATATCACCTGCAGCAAACACCTTATCAACATTGGTCTTGTAGCCGCCGTCGGAATCAACGGTAGCCTTGGCATTGCCACGCATATCCATGTCCACGCCAAAACCTTCCAGCAAGGTAGCAACCGGGCTGACAAAGCCCATCGCCAGCAGTACTAGATCGGCCTTGAGGATTTGCTCTGAGCCAGGCACTTCGTTGAACTTGCCGTCCTTAAACTCGACTCGAACAGTTTTCACGGCAGTCACCTTGCCGTTCTCACCCATAAACTCTTTAGTCGAAATGGCAAATTCACGCTCACACCCTTCTTCGTGGCTGCTGGAGGTGCGCAATTTCAGTGGCCAGTATGGCCAGGTCAGGGGCTTGTATTCCTGCTCTGGCGGCATCGGCATCAGCTCAAATTGGATGACGCTCGCCGCCCCGTGACGATTAGATGTACCCACACAGTCAGAGCCGGTATCACCGCCACCGATGACGATGACATGTTTGCCATCTGCACGAAGTTGATTTTTTACCTTGCCGCCACGATTCACCTTGTTCTGCATTGGCAGAAATTCCATGGCAAAGTGGATGCCATCAAGTTCACGGCCCGGTGCAGGAAGATCTCGTGACTGCTCGGCGCCACCGCTTAGCAACACCGCATCAAAGTCTTGCTGCAGTTGTTCTGGGCTGATGGTGGTGGTAGCCCAGTTGGTCACCTTGCTGCCCTTAGGCATTTCGCCAACGATGGTATTGGTGCGAAACACTACGCCTTCTGCTTCCATCTGCTTCAGGCGCAGGTCGATATGCGACTTGTCCATCTTGAAGTCAGGAATGCCAAAGCGGAGTAGGCCACCTACGGCATCATTTTTCTCGAAGACCGTCACGTCGTGACCAGCACGCGCCAGTTGTTGTGCTGCGGCAAGGCCTGCAGGGCCGCCACCCACAATGGCTACTTTCTTACCGGTTTTGACGGCGGCTGGTTGTGGTAGCACCCAACCTTCTGCCCAAGCACGATCAATGATGGCGTGCTCGATCGACTTGATGCCCACGGCATCATTATTGATGTTCAGCACGCAAGCGGCTTCACACGGCGCTGGACAGATACGGCCCGTGAACTCCGGGAAATTATTGGTGCTGTGCAGAACGGTAATCGCATTCTTCCAGTCGTCTTGATAAACCAGGTCGTTGAAGTCTGGAATGATGTTATTAACCGGACAGCCATTGCTGCAAAACGGTGTGCCGCAGTCCATGCAGCGCGCGCCCTGAATTTTTGATTGCTCAGGGGTCAGCCCAATCACAAACTCTTTGTAGTTCTTCAGGCGCTTTTCAGCAGGCTCATAGCCCTCTTCCAGCCGCTCGAATTCCAGAAAGCCAGTCACTTTACCCATTTTTGTGAACTCCTCTTTATCCGGATTAGGCCGCAGCCACAGTGGTCTTTGCGCCCATTTCAGTCAGCGCCCGACGGTATTCAATCGGGAAGACCTTGATGAAGCGGGGGAGCATGGAAGCCCAGTTGTCCAGGATTTCGCGGGCACGCAGCGAGCCAGTCCAACGGTGATGATCTTCCAATAGTTTTTTCAGCAGGGCTTCATCCGTCGTGTTGTCATGCAGCGGAATACCGGCCTTTTTCTGTTCAGCACCTGACAGTACTTTGTCGAGTGCAACCTGAGCGGTATTACAGCGCGATGCAAAGTTGCCATCTTCGTCAAACACAAAGGCCACGCCACCAGACATGCCTGCCGCAAAATTACGGCCTGTCTTGCCTAGGACTGCCACCGTGCCGCCAGTCATGTATTCGCAGCCATGATCGCCGGTACCTTCGACTACTGCAGTAGCGCCGGATAGACGCACGCCAAAACGCTCGCCAGCAACGCCACGGAAGAATGCCTCACCAGAAGTCGCACCGTAGAGCACGGTATTGCCGACGATGATGTTATCGCTGGCATTGCCACGGAACTCGATGCTGGGGCGTACCACCACACGGCCACCACTTAAGCCCTTGCCGGTGTAGTCATTGGCTTCACCAATCAAATCCAGCGTGATGCCCCGAGCCAGGAATGCACCAAAGCTCTGGCCACCGGTGCCTTCCATTTGGATGAAAATGGTCTGGTCAGGAAGGCCATCTGGCTGATGCTTAATCAGTTCGCCCGACAGCATGGCGCCAACAGTACGATTAACATTACGGGCCTCTTCCATGAACTGGACTTTCTCGCCTCGTTCAATGGCAGCACGGGATTTCTCGATCAGGCGTACATCAAGTGCTTTGTCCAAGCCGTGATCCTGCGTGCTGGTGTGCATGCGGGGAACGTCAGCCGGCACCGGTGGCAGCGCAAATACACGACTGAAATCCAGACCCTTGGCCTTCCAGTGCGAGATGCCTTTGCGGGTATCAAGCAGATCAGCACGGCCCACCAGTTCATTAAAGGTACGAATACCCAACTGCGCCATAATCTGACGCGCTTCTTCCGCCACGAAGAAGAAATAATTCACGATATGTTCAGGCTTGCCAGTGAATTTTTTACGCAGCACCGGGTCCTGTGTGGCCACCCCTACCGGGCAGGTATTCAGATGACACTTGCGCATCATGATGCAGCCTTCAACCACCAGTGGTGCGGTGGCAAAGCCAAACTCGTCAGCACCCAGCAGCGCGCCGATCACCACATCACGACCCGTTTTCATCTGGCCGTCTGCCTGTACACGAACGCGACCACGCAGGCGGTTTAGCACCAGCGTTTGTTGCGTTTCGGCCAAGCCGAGCTCCCATGGCGTACCGCAATGTTTGATGGAGGACCACGGTGAGGCACCGGTGCCGCCATCATGACCAGCGATCACGACATGATCCGCCTTGGCTTTGGCAACACCCGCAGCCACTGTGCCGACACCCACTTCCGACACCAGCTTTACCGAAATATCGGCACGAGGATTCACGTTTTTCAAATCGTGGATCAACTGTGCTAAATCTTCGATCGAGTAAATATCGTGGTGCGGTGGTGGCGAAATCAGGCCCACACCCGGCACGGAGTGACGCAGCTTGCCGATGTATTCGGACACCTTGCCACCCGGAAGCTGACCACCTTCACCCGGCTTAGCACCCTGTGCCATTTTGATCTGGATTTGATCAGCAGAGCCCAAGTATTCAGTAGTCACACCGAAGCGACCCGAGGCCACTTGTTTGATGCGCGAGCGCAAGCTGTCACCTTCTTGCATCTCATAGTCGGCCTCGATCACCTTGGTGCCGATGATGTTGGAAACCTTGGTGCCGGCTTTGATTTTGTTGCCCTTGAGCTCCTCGCGGTAACGCGCAGCGTCTTCACCGCCTTCACCGGTATTGCTCTTGCCGCCAATGCGGTTCATTGCCAGCGCTAGCGTGGTATGTGCTTCGGTTGAAATCGAACCCAGCGACATGGCGCCAGTAGCAAAGCGCTTGACGATGTCAGCCGCCGATTCAACTTCTTCCACCGGAATGGCTTTGGCTGGATCGATTTTGAACTCAAACAGGCCACGCAGAGTTAGATGACGCTTGCTCTGATCATTAATGATCTGCGCGTATTCCTTAAAGGTATCGAACTTGCCGGAACGGGTAGCGTGCTGCAGCTTGGCAATCGCATCCGGTGTCCACATGTGCTCTTCACCGCGGTTACGCCACGCATACTCACCCCCAGTTTCCAGCATTGTTTCCAGCACTGGGTCGCTGCCATAAGCCGCGGTGTGATTGCGCAGTGCTTCCTCGGCAACTTCAAAAATGCCAATGCCGCCAACCTGAGTTGGGGTGCCACGGAAGTAGGTATCGATAAGCTCTTTGTTGAGCCCAATGGCTTCAAAAATCTGGGCACCGCAGTAGGACATATAGGTGCTAATGCCCATTTTCGACATGATCTTGGACAGACCCTTGCCGATCGCCTTGGTGTAGTTGTAGATCGCTTCTTCTGCGGTCAGATTTAGCCCGGCAGACATATCCGCCAGAGTTTCCATGGCAAGATAAGGGTGAATGGCTTCTGCACCATAGCCGGCCAGTACCGCGAAGTGATGAACCTCGCGTGCAGTTCCCGTTTCTACAATCAAGCCAGCAGAAGTACGCAGACCTTTGCGAACCAGATGATGGTGAACAGCTGAAAGCGCCAACAGGGCGGGAATCGCGATGTTATCGCGGTTCATGCCACGGTCACTGACGATCAAGATGTTGTTGCCTGACTGGATGGCTTCGACTGCTTCAGCACAGAGCGAGGCCAGCCGTGCTTCCACCCCTTCACGTCCCCATGCAGCGGGATAGGTGATGTCCAAGGTATACGGCTTGAATTTGCCACCGGTGTGTTTTTCGATGCTACGCAGACGGGCCATGCCTTTAAAGTCGAGCACAGGCTGCGATAACTCAAGACGCATCGGCGGGTTCACGGCATTGATATCGAGCAGGTTTGGCTTTGGTCCAACAAAGGACACCAGCGACATCACCACGGCTTCACGGATGGGATCGATAGGCGGGTTAGTTACCTGCGCGAACAGCTGCTTAAAGTAGTTATACAGCGGCTTATTTTTGTCCGAGAGCACGGCCAAGGGTGAGTCATTGCCCATGGAGCCAATGCCTTCTTCGCCATTGGTGGCCATCGGGCCCATCAAAAATTTGATGTCTTCCTGGGTAAAACCGAACGCCTGCTGACGATCTAGCAGTGATTCGGGTGAGATTAGTTCTTCAGCAGTCGCTTCAATACGATCAAGCTTGATGCGAACATTTTCAATCCACTGACGATAAGGCTTGGCCGACGCAAACTGAGCCTTCAGTTCTTCATCTTCAATGATTCGGCCCTGCTCAAAATCGATCAGGAACATCTTGCCTGGCTGCAAACGCCACTTCTTGACGATTTTGCTATCGGAAATAGGCAGTACACCGGATTCGGAAGCCAATATCACCAGATCATCGTCGGTGATGATGAAGCGGGCAGGGCGCAAGCCATTACGGTCCAGTGTCGCGCCAATCTGGCGGCCATCGGTAAAGACCATGGCGGCAGGGCCGTCCCACGGTTCCATCATGGCCGCGTGATACTCATAGAATGCGCGCCGACGCTCGTCCATGGTGCTGTGCTGTTCCCAAGCCTCCGGGATCATCATCATGGCGGCCTGAGCCAGCGGGTAGCCCGACATGGTCAGCAGTTCGAGTGCATTATCGAAAGTGGCGGTATCAGACTGACCCTCAAGACTGATCGGATACAGCTTCTTTAGGTCATCACCCAGCACCGGCGACTTCATGACGCCTTCACGGGCACGCATCCAGTTGAAGTTGCCCTTTACGGTGTTGATTTCACCGTTGTGAGCAACCATCCGATACGGGTGAGCCAGTGGCCACTCCGGGAAGGTGTTGGTGGAGAAGCGCTGGTGCACAAGCGCCAGAGCCGAAACAACACGCTCATCCTGAAGGTCGAGATAGTATTTACCCACCTGATCAGCCAGCAGCAGGCCCTTATAGATGACCGTACGGCAGGACATGCTCGGCACGTAGTACTCACGGCTATGTGTCAGGTTCAGGCTGTGAATCTTGGTAGAAGCGGTCTTGCGGATGACGTACAGCTTACGTTCCAGTGCATCGGGTACAAGAATGTCGTGACCACGGCCAATGAAAATCTGGCGAATGACCGGCTCTTTGGCGCGCACGGCCGGTGACATGGGCATGTCACGGTCGACCGGAACATCACGCCAGCCCAACAGCACTTGGCCTTCGGCCTTAACGGCGCGCTCCAGTTCTTGTTCGCAGGCCAGACGCGAGGCATTTTCTTTCGGCAGAAAGATGATGCCGACGCCATATTCGCCCGGAGGTGGCAGCTCGACACCTTGTTGGGCCATTTCGGCACGATAGAACTCATCTGGAATCTGGATAAGCAGCCCGGCGCCATCACCCATTAACGGATCAGCCCCCACCGCACCACGATGGTCGATATTCTTCAGAATATCCAAGCCTTGCTGCACGATGCTGTGCGCCTTCAGGCCTTTGATATGGGCGACAAATCCGACACCGCAGGCATCGTGCTCAGCATTGGCATAAAGGCCAAGCTCAGCCGCAACTTTGATTTCTTGGGCAGAGGCAGTGTCACTGCTGCTGTCTGAGTGGAGCAGAGCTTCGTGGGGCGCCTGGTTCATGATGGCGGTCCTGCGTGGAGGAAAAGAATTCGGGATGGCAAGAATACGCCCCGAAATATCCATCTCCAATCATTATTAAATAGGGTCGTAACCTATTTATTTAATAATCACCAAAACTCGTGCAAATAAATGGGGACATATCATTGCTGCTTTCTGGGGCGCCCACGTGGCCTAGGTTGTAGCGGACGTTCCGTCAGTTCTTGCAAGGTGTCCAACGCCGAGCCTTCTGCCAATGCCCAGCCCTTTTTAGTGGATTCCTCGAGGCGCTGATAAAGACCAAGAGAGAGTCCATCGTCCAAGCGACGCTGCCAAGCCGCTTGACGTTCGAAGGGGGTATTACCCAGAGCCCAAAACAGCACATGGTCAACGATTAAGGGGTCGGTGCGGCGTCCCAGGTGATGCGCAATGCTGGACCAGCGATAGTCTTTAGCGAGCAGAGCACTGCCAGAGTGCTCTGCATGCAGTTCGATAAATTGCATGCAGTGAAAAAGATGGCGGGCCGGATCGACCAGAGTGGAGCGAAAGCGCCCGGCCCAGAGCCCACCCTGACGATGGTGGCGGCGGTTAAAGCCGGCCACATAACGGCGCCCTAGAGACTGCAGCGTTAACGACAGTGCCTCGGGTTTAGTTGGCGTTGCCAGCAGATAGAGGTGGGTGTCTTGCAGGGAGTAGGCATGAATAGAAAGGCCCTGCTCGCGCGCCGCATCACGAAGAATGTCCAGCAGGCGTTGCCGATCCTCATCATCCCGTACCAGCACTTGGCCTTCTAGGGCGTGCAGAAAGGCCATACAGGGCCAGTCGGTCAGTTCGATGCGGCGCAAGCGAGCCATGAGACACAATAAGTCAGGGGAGGGGTGATGCAGATGGTAGCCGACATTGCCATCGGCGACGACCTGGCAGTTGCCAGATCGTCAGATTAGGCAATATTAGTAGAGCAGGCCAAAACCGATATGAACGTTGTCAAAACGATCGTCTGCCCGGTAGTTCTCTGCCGCTACCGTGAAGGTGATACGGTTGCCCAAGCTCATGTTGTAGCGGTTGCGCTTGGTGCCCGTGAAAAAATCACTGATAGCGGTGAGGTTGAAGTCATGGCGAACACGGGTGACAACATCTTCTGTGCCAATGCCAATCTGTAGCTGAACAATGTTGGACAGGCCGACTCCCAAGTACACGTTATCAATGGTTTCACCGTTAAAGTCCTTGTGGGCAATACCCATATTGAGGAAGGAACGGGTATAACCGGCATCCAAAAAGTAGCCTGTTCCCTTGCCTGTTGTGTCACGCCGGCTGTCAACTCGGCCAGCAGATAGCAGCAGCTTGGGCACAAGCTGCGGGTCCAGCGGAGCAGCAGTGGCGGCAGGAGCGGGTATCAGCAGGCTGATCAGCAGGGCTGCAAGGGCGGTTCCCTGAAAGCGCATGGCAATTCCTCTTTATTGTTGTTCTTGTGGCCCGGCGCGGCAGACCCGTCGGTGATTATGCCTTTATGAGGTGTTAGACGCTACGGGTGCCTGAAGGTGAAGGTGTCATAGGGTCTCCCGGTGCTACAAGGAGCAGAAGAGGTGCTCCTGCCATGCTAAAGCCAGCGTCGGCTCTTAAAGTAAAAGTAGGGTGCCGCTGCCGATAGCAGCATCAGGCCGAGTGCCCAAGGGTAGCCCAAGTGCCAAGCCAGCTCCGGCATGAATTGGAAGTTCATGCCATACACGCTGGCCACCATGGTGGGTGGCAGGAAAATAACGGCGGCCACCGAAAAAATCTTGATGATCTTGTTCTGATTGACGTTAATGAAGCCGAGCGTCGTGTCCAGCAAGAACTTGATTTTGTCGAAAAGAAACGACGTGCTGGCGATCAGGGATTCAGAGTCACGGATAATGTCGCGTAGGCGCTCACTTTGCTCTGCATTCATGATGCCGGAGCGTAGCAGCAGATAGAGCATGCGCTGTAAGTCCATCATTGAGATACGCACCTTGCCGTTCACGTCTTCCTGGCGCGCAATGCTGGTCAGCAGTGATTCCATGTCATCGTGTTCAGCATTACCCAATACCTGACGCGATGTTTCTTCCAGTTCTGCGGCCACGCGCTCAAGAATGTCAGCAAGGTTTTCCACCTTGGTTTCGAACAAGCCCAGCATAATGGATTTTGAGTTGGTCAGGTTGACCAAGCCCTTACGGGCGCGCAAGCGGAATAACCGAAAAGCGGCCAGCTCTTCTTCACGCAGCGTAAAAAGACGATTGTTATTAAATACGAAAGCGGCTGAAATATTTTCAGAGTTTTCATCGGCATAATTCAGAAAGTAAGAGCTGATGTGCAGGCCGCTTTCGGTTTCGTAAAAGCGGGAGGTTGCCTCGATTTCGTACAGATCATCAATCTTTGGCAGTTCCTGCTGGTAAGCCTCACGCAGCCAGTCACGCTCTTCATCGCTGGGGGCAATCGCATCAACCCAGATGACATCTTGCAGCAGATCAACGGCAGCATTGATGGCAACCTGTTCGAGGTACCCCTTGTTAAGCGTGAAAGCCATCAGCATCGTGTATTACTCGCAACAGGTCGGCACTTTGGGAAAGTGCGCAAGATCTGATCGTATAGGCGGAGAATCCTGGTCAGCTCGTGACCTAAATCCATGAAGATGTTTGCATTCTAGCAATCGTGCCGAGATCGGGCCAGTGACGATAGCAGGGAATTGTGAGCAAGCCTCTTGCCGACTGCGGTGCTCGTTTTAAGGCGCTCGCTTCAAGGTGTACGGGCAACGCACCATACATCAATATCGGTGACGCCATGTCGCTGCAGCAGACTGGCAATAGCCCCCACGGTAGCACCAGTGGTCAACACATCATCCACTAACGCCACATGAGTAGGAAAATGCAATTGCTCCAGTCGCTTGGTATCAACCGCAAAGGCACGCTCAAGGTTGCGCTGGCGAGTGCTGGCATTCAGCGTCCGCTGAGCCTTGGTATGGCGTGTGCGCTGAATCAGGCGGGTTTCTAGGGGCAAGCTAAGTGCTTTAGCGATGGGTCTAGCCAATTCCAGTGACTGGTTATAGCCCCGTTTAGCCAGGCGACGTAAATGCAGTGGCACTGGAATGACCAGCTGAGGCAGAGGGCGCTCAGCCGCCTGAATGGCCTCCAACAGAATTTTGCTCAATAAAGGGGTGTGGGCCAGTTGACGGTGAAACTTGAACCCGGCAATCAGGCTGTCCACGGGAAAAATATAGCGCAGAGGTGCAATCGTCAGTTGCTGGGGCGGTGGGCGGGGTCGGCACTCGCCGCACAGCAGTAGCTCGGGAGGCAGAGGAATGCCGCAGCGTTCGCAGCTGTGCAGGTTCCAGGGCAAGTCTGACAAGCACCCATCACACAGAGGATGCTGGCTAAGGGCATTAGCTTGGCAGAGCAAGCAAGCGCTAGGCGCCAAAAATTGTCTAAAAAACGACCAGTAGTTAACCATGGCCTTCCTTGGTGGTTGACGGGCATCCTGCCACTGTCCAGAATCCGGAACATTAACCGGCCCATCGCCTCCCAGGAAGCCCTTTATGCCTAGCCCCCGTCACGACTGGTCTCGCAACGAAATCCGTGCCTTGTTCGATCTGCCCTTTATGGATCTGATGTTTCGGGCGCAGACGGTGCATCGTGCGCACTTTGACGCCAATGCCGTGCAGGTCAGCACACTGCTTTCTATCAAGACGGGTGCGTGCCCGGAAGATTGCAAGTACTGCTCACAGTCTGGTCATTACGACACCGGTCTCGACAAGGAAAAGCTGCTGGAAATTCAGAAGGTCGTTTCTGAGGCGCTGAACGCCAAAGAAAAAGGTGCTAGCCGCTTCTGTATGGGTGCTGCTTGGCGCTCACCGCGCGAAAAAGACATGCCGTATGTGCTGGAGATGGTGAAACAGGTCAAGGGGCTGGGTTTGGAGACCTGCATGACGCTGGGCATGCTGTCCTCCGATCAGGCAACGCAGTTAGCCGAGGCAGGTCTGGATTACTACAACCATAATCTGGATACCTCGCCAGAACATTACGGCAAGATCATCACGACTCGTACCTATGGCGATCGTCTTGAAACGCTGGGCCATGTGCGTGAGGCCGGCATTAAGGTGTGCTGTGGCGGCATCGTTGGTTTGGGCGAGGCGCGTGAAGACCGCGTCGGACTGCTGATGCAGTTGGCCAATCTGCCGGCACACCCGGAGTCGGTCCCAATCAATATGCTGGTGAAAATCGAAGGCACCCCGTTGGGTGATGTCGATGATCTAGACCCTTTTGAATTTATTCGTACCGTCGCGGTAGCGCGTATGCTCATGCCGGAGTCGTATGTGCGTCTCTCCGCGGGTCGCGAAACCATGAATGACGAAATGCAGGCACTGTGTTTTATGGCGGGTGCCAATTCGATTTTCTACGGTGAGAAATTATTGACGACGGCTAATCCAGAGGCCGCGCATGATCGTCAATTATTTACGCGTCTCGGTATTAATTCACAAAGCACCGTCGATGTGTCGGATGAGTCCCGAGAAGAAGCCATTGCTCAGTCCGTACGTCAACAGCAGATGGCTTCACTGACTCATGATGCGATGACGCCTCGCGATACCGTGAACTGATGCCCTTTGATCTCGCAGCGGTTCTGGCGCAGAAGCAGGCCGACGGTCTTTATCGTCGTCGGCGAACGCTATCTTCTGCGCAGGGTGTGCGGGTGGTGGTCGATGGACGTGAGTTGCTTAATTTTTGCAGTAACGACTATCTTGGTCTGGCAAGCCATCCCACTGTAATAGCAGCGTTTCAACAGGCTGCTGCGCGTTATGGAGTAGGGAGTGGTTCCTCGCATTTAGTCTGCGGACACTCGGCGGAACATCATGCGTTGGAAGAAGAGTTGGCTATTTTTACCGGCCGTGAGCGCGCATTGCTTTTTTCCACGGGTTACGCCGCCAATACCGGTATCGTGCAGGCATTGGTCGGGCGTGGCGATGCGGTATTCGAAGACCGACTCAACCATGCCTCTCTCATCGATGGCGGGCTGGCTTCGGGTGCTCGCTTTCAGCGCTATCGACACAATGACGTTGCTCACCTCAAAGAGCAGCTAGAAAATTCCTCCGCCGCCAAAAAGCTCATTGTGACTGACGGCGTATTCAGCATGGATGGCGATGTAGCGCCCCTAGCAGAGTTGGCCGCGCTGGCGCAGCAGTATGACGCGTGGCTGATGGTGGATGACGCGCATGGTTTCGGCGTGATGGGTGCGCAGGGCGGTGGTGTTGCCGAGCACTTTGGTCTTGGCGTGCAGAAGCTACCCGTACTCATGGGTACATTGGGTAAAGGGGCAGGCTCGTTTGGTGCGTTTGTGGTCGGAGATAACGATCTGATTGAATACCTCATTAATACGGCGCGCCCCTACATCTACACCACCGCACTGCCTCCTGCCGTAGCAGCGGCATCACGTGCCAGCCTTGTGCTTATTCGTGCAGGGCAGGGATTGCGTGAATCGCTGCGTGAACGGATCGCTCAGTTCCGTAATGGTGCCAGCATTTTGGGGCTGGATTTAATGCCCAGTGATACGCCGATACAACCCATTCTGTTGGGCAGCAATGAGCGGGCACTGGCGTGGAGTGCAGCACTAGAACGTCAAGGCTGTCTGGTAAGCGCCATTCGGCCACCGACTGTGCCGGTAGGGCAGGCCCGATTACGCGTCACGCTCACAGCGGCACATCAAGTGGAAGATGTTGATCACTTGCTGCAGGCGCTGGCGGATTGTCGCGATAGGCAAATATGAGTCGCTTATTTTTTCAGGATTTTCCCTGTACAGGAAAAACCAATACCAATGCACCAGTGATAGTGCTGTTACACGGTTGGGGAATGCACTCCGGCGTATGGCAGGACTTTATTCCCTTGCTGACGCCGTATACGCAGGTTCGTTGTATCGATTTACCAGGGTTCGGCCGCAGTACTGCAGTAGCAGTTCCAGATTCACTGGAGGGTTGGGCCGATGCCGTACATGAGGTCACGCCACCACATGCAGCAGTAGTTGGTTGGTCATTAGGCGGGTTGGTCGCCCTCATGCTGGCAGCTCGATATCCGCAGGCAGTGAGTCATCTTTTGCTAATGGCAGCAACTCCGTGCTTCGTGCAACGTGAAGGCTGGGATTCGGCCATGCGCGTTGAAATATTTACGCCGTTCGCGCAAGCATTGCAGCAGGATGGTGATACGGCATTGAAGCGGTTTATTGTGCTGCAGTGCCGAGGCTCTGCGTCGCACAAGCAAGACCTTCGTTTTATGCAGGCCTGTTTGGTGCAGTCACCTCAGCCATCATCCGAAGCGCTGCGTCAGGGATTGGCACTGCTTGAAAGCAGTGATTTGCGGTTGGTGCTTGCAGCAACATCACTACCCGTTATGTTCCTGCTTGGTGAGCTAGATGCACTAGTACCAGCCAGCTTGGCGCAGTCGCTTCCCATGGTGCTGCCTGCTGCTGCAGTTCAGGTGATTCCAGAAGCGGCGCATCTGCCCTTTCTGTCGCACTCACAGTTCTGCTGCGACGCGCTACTGACATTTATTGGAGCGAGCGCATGAGCACATCACGTAAGCAAGAAATTGCTCAGCGCTTTTCGCGCGCAGCAGAAGGCTATGCTGAATTTGCAGAGTTGCAGGCCGCTATTGCTGATCGTTTGATGACGAGTAGCGAGTTTTCTGGTGTGGTGCTCGATGCAGGCTGTGGCCGTGGGCGTGAGTCCGTTCTGCTGTCTGAGCGTAACGATATTGATCAGGTTATTGCACTCGATATGGCGCCAGGAATGCTGGCGAAACTGCCAGTGTCGGAACAAATACAGCCCTTGCTAGGTGATATCGAAGCTATTCCGCTGCCTGATGCAAGTGTGAATCATGCATTCAGTAATTTTGCATTGCAGTGGTGCGATTCCCGAGAGCAGGCCTGCCGGGAATTATTCCGGGTGATCAAACCGGGTGGGCAGTTACTTGCGGCCGTACCTGGGCCCGCCAGCTTGACAGCGTTGAGGGCGGATAAGTTGCTGCACATCAATAGCTTTGTGGGTGTGCAGGATTGGGCTATTGCCTTGATGCAGGCGGGCTTTGGCGAGTGCCATTTTGATCAGCAAGATTTCGCCATGCATTTTGATTCTGCGCGAGATCTATTGCATGCACTGCAGGGAATCGGTGCCGCTACTTCGGATGCCCCGCGTGAGCGGCATTTACACGGACGGCAGTGGTTTAAGCAAGTTAGTGCGGCACTGGAAAGTAAGCGCGAACCGCAAGGTTTACCACTGCGCTATGACGTTATTTTTATTCAGGCTAAGCGCGAACTCGAGAGCTGAAAATGGCCAAGGCTTATTTTGTGACGGGCACTGATACCAGTGTCGGCAAGACTACCGTTACTTGTGCTCTGCTGGCAGCGGCAAAAGCAAAAGGGCTAATAACGCTGGCTTTAAAGCCAGTCGCCTCTGGTTGCGATGAAACACCGGATGGCCTTCGTAACAGCGATGCGCTGGCATTGCAGAAAGCCATGACCGTGCCGCTTTCTTATGCCGAGGTGAATCCGGTTGCATTGGTAGCGCCCATGTCACCGCATCTGGCAGCGAAGGCAGCAGGGCGACGCCTGACGCTGATGCAAATTTCTGGCTTCTGCCGTGGTGCCATGCTGCACAAAGCAGATCTGTATTTAATCGAGGGGGCGGGCGGGTGGCGCGTGCCCATTAGTGATCGCGAGTTATTATCGGGCCTGCCAAAGCAGCTGGGTTTGCCAGTCATTTTGGTGGTTGGCGTGCGGTTGGGCTGTATCAATCATGCCATCCTGACGGCTGAGGCTATTCTTAAAGACGGTGTGCGACTAGCAGGATGGGTGGCCAATATAATCGAGCCCGATTTACTGGATGTGGAAGGCAATCTGCAAACGTTAGCGGCCATGCTGCCGGCCCCCTGTCTGGGGGTATTGCCTTGGGCGCCAGATGCCACTGCAGAGCAACACGCAGAGCATCTTGATCTGGCGGTGTTATTGCCGGGGTGATGGCACTTGCCACCGTCACTATTGCGTCATATTGCTTGCCCAGAATGACGAAAAGTACGCCGAAAATGTGCGCTTTTATTTCTCGAATTTGTATGGTTCAGGCTTTGTACAGGAGCTTGCCGTACTGGAGCCTCATACTATGAGGTTCATGCGGTAGAAGAAGGGGTTTGCCGTGAACTAGCAGTCACCAATAGGGCTGTAGTGCATAGGCGTTCTCTACTAAACTTCTAGCGCTTTTGTGTCCGACAAACATTGCATCTGTAAGGCAAGGTTATACCTGTCGTGACGCATTCCTGACGAAGCGGGCTTTTCCTGCCCCGAGACGAGTGAGGTTAGTTATATGGCAACTCCGTACAAGGCTCCCCTGCGCGATATGCAGTTTGTAATGCACGAACTTCTGGAAGTGGAAAAGCATTACGCTGCCATTCCTGCCTATGCTGAAACCAATCGTGAGCTCGTGGATAGCGTGCTCGAAGCCGGTGCACAGTTTGCTGAAGGCGAGCTGTCCCCGATCAATCGTACGGGTGACGAGGAAGGTTGCACCTGGAACGATGGCGTAGTGACCACGCCGAAGGGCTTTAAAGAAGCCTATGCCAAGTTTGTAGAGCTCGGTTTTGGCGCACTGGCCTCGCCAGTAGAGCATGGTGGTCAGGGTCTCCCACCTTCACTGGGCATCGCCATGAGCGAAATGACCGGTACCGCTAACTGGTCCTGGTCCATGTACCCGGGCCTGTCTCACGGTGCGATCAATACGTTGGAAGCCCACGGCACTGCCGAGCAGAAGCAGGTCTATCTGACCAAGCTGATCTCTGGTGAGTGGAGCGGGACCATGTGCCTGACCGAGTCTCATGCTGGGTCTGATCTGGGTACTATTCGGACCAAAGCAGAACCAAATGCTGATGGTTCTTACAGCATAAGCGGCACCAAGATTTTCATTTCTGCGGGCGAACACGATCTGACCGAGAATATCGTGCATATCGTACTGGCTCGTCTACCAGATGCACCTAAGGGCACCAAGGGTATTTCCCTGTTTATTGTGCCGAAGTTCCTGCCGACAGCCGATGGCTCTACTGGCGAGCGCAATGGACTGGCCTGTGGCTCCATTGAACACAAAATGGGCATCAAGGCTTCGGCCACTTGTGTAATGAATTTCGATGGCGCCAAGGGCTTCCTGATTGGCCCGCCAAACAAGGGCTTGAACTGCATGTTCACTTTCATGAACACGGCTCGTGTCGGCACGGCTCTGCAAGGCGTATGCGCCGCTGAAGGCTCCTTCCAGGGTGCTTTGGCCTATGCCAAGGATCGTTTGGCTATGCGCTCTCTCTCTGGCCCCAAGGCGCCTGAAAAAGAAGCAGACCCGATTATTGTGCATCCGGCTGTCCGTAACATGCTGCTGACCCAGAAGGCCTTTGCTGAAGGCGGCCGTGCTTTGGTGTATTGGCTGTCCGTACAAAGTGATCTGGTTGAAGGCGCCGAGTCTGAAGAGACTCGCAAGACCGCTGACGATCTGATGAGCTTCCTGACCCCGATCGCCAAAGCCTTCCTGACCGAAGTTGGTTCCGAAGCCGCCAAGCATGGCGTGCAGGTATACGGTGGTCACGGATTCATTCGTGAATGGGGCATGGAGCAGATTCAGCGTGATACCCGTATTGCCTGTCTCTACGAGGGTACGACGGAAATCCAGTCACTTGACCTGCTGGGCCGTAAGGTACTGCAGACTCAGGGTGCCATGCTGCGCCAGTTCACCAAGATCATGCACAAGTTCTGTACTGCCAATGAAGGCAATGCCGCTATGGCTGAATTTGTGGCGCCGCTCGCGGCCCTTAACAAGGAATGGGCGGATATCACCACGAGGATCGGCATGAAGGCCATGCAGAACCCTGAAGAAGTCGGTGCCGCTGCCGTTGATTACATGTACTACTCAGGATATGTAACAATGGGCTACTTGTGGGCCCTGATGGCCAAGGTGGCCCAGGACAAACTGGCGGCGGGTACCACGGAAGAGGCTTTCTACAAGGCCAAGATTCAAACGGCACAGTTCTACTTCAAGAAGATTCTGCCGCGCACCAAGTCTCATGCCGATGTTATCGACGGCGGACTGGAAGTGCTAATGCAGATGGATGTAGACGCTTTCGCGTTCTGATCTATCCTGCAAAAAATGTGATGAGCACAGTAAAAGGCCCGCACATGCGGGCTTTTTACTGAACCGTTTTTGTGGCGTGTTTTGTGGCGTGGGTGCCTGACGAGCAGTGACCCGCGTAACAACCGAGAAGAGGAAGTTGAGATGGCAGTTTACAAGGCACCCCTGCGCGACATGCGCTTTGTTCTGGATGAAGTGTTCAACGCAACCGCGTTCTGGCAGTCCGTGCCGGCACTGAATGAAGTGGATCGCGATACGGTCGACGCTATTCTGGAAGAGTCTGCCAAGCTAAATGAAAACGTCATTTTTCCGCTTAATCGCAGCGGCGATGAAGAAGGCGCTCAGTTTAATAATGGCGTAGTCACTACTCCCAAGGGCTTCCCAGAAGCATTCAAGCAGTTCGGAGAGGGTGGTTGGATTGGCCTTGGTGCGGACCCGCGTTGGGGTGGTGCTGGTATGCCAAAAACGGTGACGGCGCTGACCGATGAGATGCTGTTTTCGGCCAACCCTTCTTTTGCTTTGTATCCATTACTGGGTATCGGCGCTGCACTGTCCATGTCGCAGCATGCAACAGACGAAATTAACGATCTCTACTTGCCGAAGATCTACTCAGGCGAGTGGGCCGGCACCATGTGTCTGACTGAGCCGCACGCCGGTACCGATCTGGGCATTATCAAGACGAAGGCCGTCCCAGAGGCTGATGGCTCCTACAGCATCACCGGCACCAAGATATTCATCACTGGTGGTGAGCACGATCTGGCCGACAACATCATTCATCTCGTGCTGGCCAAGCTGCCCGATGCACCTGCTGGCTCAAAAGGTATCTCGCTCTTTCTAGTACCAAAGTTCATGGTGAATGCCGACGGTACAGTGGGTACTCGTAATCAGGTGGGTGCCGGCAATATTGAACACAAGATGGGCATCAAGGCTTCAGCGACTTGTGTGATGAATTTTGATGGCGCCAAGGGCTTCCTGATCGGCAAGGTCAACGAAGGTTTGGCGGCCATGTTTGTCATGATGAACTATGAGCGTCTGTCCATGGGCATACAGGGGCTGGGTGCCTCTGAAGTGGCCTATCAGAGTGCAGCAGCCTATGCGCGAGACCGTTTGCAGGGGCGTTCTGCCACGGGCGTGAAGTCGCCAGAAAAGCCGGCGGATTCATTGCTGGTGCACCCTGATATCCGTCGCATGCTACTCAAGACACGCGCTCATAACGAAGCCGCTCGTTGCTTTGTGATGTACACCGCGAAGTACCTTGATCTGTCCAAGTATGCAGAAGGCGAAGTGGCTTCTGCGGCAGCTGACCGTGTTGCACTGCTGACGCCTGTTGTTAAGGCATTCCTTTCGGATAAGGGCTTTGAAGGGTGCGTTGATGCCCAGCAGGTTTTCGGGGGTCATGGCTTTATCCGCGAGTGGGGTATGGAGCAGTTGGTTCGTGATGTGCGTATCGCGCAGATCTATGAAGGTGCCAACGGTATTCAAGCGGCTGACCTAATGGGCCGCAAAGTGGTAAAGAACAAAGCCGCTTTTGTGAAAACCTATATTGCTGAAATGCGTGAAGTAGCAGATCGCCTGAATGCGCCGGAAACGGCTCGTCTTAAGTCTGCTTTTGTGACGGCGGTTGATCGTCTTGAAGGTTTGACTCAGCGGGTAATTGAGCTCTCTGCCAGTAACCCGGACGAGATCAATGCGGCCGCAGTAGACTACTTGCATGTATTCGGTCTGGTCAGCTATGCCTATATGTGGGCCTTGATGGCTGAAGCGGCTGTCGGCAAGCAGGCAGATAGCTTCTATGCTGACAAGCTGGCGTTGGCTGATTATTTTGCCCTGCGCGTACTGCCAGAGATGGAAGGCCGTGCCCGTATGGTAGAGGGTGGTGCTGCGCCCCTCATGAGCTTCGGCGAAGCTTATTTCTGATCTGAACTCGCCAAACAAAAAGGCTCGCTTCTGCGGGCCTTTTTGTTTGGCGGCAGATTGTTTCCCGCTGGTAGGCAATGCACTATCAGATCAAGATAAGAAGAAAGCAGACACCAATGTACTCACCCAGGCAATACTCATGAGCGCGCAAGGATACAGTGATACTGAAAATCCATACGCCCGATTCCGAGAAGTACGATGCGGAGTGCTTGCTTTTCTGCTGGTTCTGGCGGGGGCACTACACGCGGATGAAATGGGTACTATTTCTGATGGCGAGGCTCACACTGATGCTGTTTCTGTACCGGTCGTTCCTGCCCCTATAGAAGTCACAAAGTTTAAGGGGCAGAAGAGTTGTATTCGGCGTGATAAAGAAGGGCGCTTTGAGGGTTGGATGGACTATCAGCATTGTGTGTATTCGGGACGCTCTGTGGCATCTGCGCGCTGGTTTGATGATTTGTTCGGAGACTGGAGCGACGAGCAGGCCGATATGTTGGTGCGAGTCATCAGCGTGACTGGTTGGGATGAGGAGAATGGCTGGAGTGCAGCCGCCCGTGTTCGAGCTCGGGTTGCTTTGCCCAACGCTAGTGCGCGAATGCGCCTTGTGATAACAGATGAAGACGATGATGTCGGAGGAACGACCCAAAAAGAGCGAGGTACTCCAAGGGTACGACGTAAGACTCAGCAGGCGACGTCTATTGCACTTCGCGTGGTGCCGCGTGAGAAGTATTCACTCGATACCGATCTGGATGTGGGAGTGAAAGATGGGCCTGATATTTATGCCCGTGTGCGCGTGCGCCGGCAGTGGGGGCTGACAAAAAACTCGATTTTTTCAGCGGGTCAAACATTCCGTTACGGTACGGAAAGTCTCGGCGTATCCACATCTCAGTTAGTGACGGAGAGAGTCGTATCTGAACGGGCTGTAATGCGTCTTAGTACGGTCTATCGATTTGAAGAAGACGATCATCCGGATGGCTTTGTCTGGTCGCATGGAGTATCTATGTCGCATGTTTTCGAGAATTTCCGCGATGCCTCTTTGGGATATGGCTACTCTATAGCTGGGCATACTCGACCAAATGATCGTATGGAAAGCTATGGGTCGTGGCTGCTCTGGCGGCAGTCGTTTCTAAGGAGTTGGCTCTATTATGAAGTCGAGCCACGGTTAACACGATATCGTGAACTGAGCTGGGATGCAGTCCCTTCTATAGAGATTCGGTTAGAGGCACAGTTTGGGCACTATAAAAAATAGTAAATGCTGACAGTGGTAACGGGGGGAATTATGTCTTTACAGCTGGTACTTAAGGAAAAAATGTCGGGCTGGATTGCCTTTAATCCAGACAGTGGTTTCCCTGAAGGGCGTCACTCTTTTGTTTTGAATGTGGATGCAGTCACTGAGGAGCTCTTCAGTTTTGGTACGCAACGGCGTTGTTCTGGGCAGGTAGAGTTTGGTGCCGTTCATGCGCCGGTACCTGTTCAAGGTGAGTTGGTGTTGCACCTTACGGGGCCATCCTATGATCTTCACTTTTCCTTAGAAGGTGTTGGAGACATTCAAGTGACAGGACGAAAAACCTATGACATTCGTAATCTGCTGGAGTCGATGATCACGTTGCCACTTATTGTTTATCGGAATAGTCAGGTGATTGGTGAGGCTGAACTGGTTTATCGCGACTCAGTTCTGACGTTTCCGCTTAAGGCTCTTCGTTTGCGCATGGGTTGAGGAGGATTAGCAGATGATTGATCCGGTTAGCTTTGCATTGCCTGAAGCTCGTAATGGTCTGTATGAGTCTTTCTATTTTCGCGGCACGAGCACTGACGGTCGTCATGCCTTCTGGCTCAAACATAATTTACTCCGCAAGAATGGCCAATCAACGGTTGTGGTGGAGAATGCCTTTGTCATTTTTGATCGCACCACAGGTGAGGCCGAAGTGGTTTATGACAAGGAAGAACTATCGAAAGCCGCGGCCGCTTCTTTTTTTCGCTCTGGTAGTTGGGAGCAGGCCAGTGCCAATTTTTCGACGGGGTCTTTCTTTTCTATCAGTCGGGAGGGCTTGCGTGGAAAATTGCATACATCCCGTGGAACGGCACAGTGGGATCTGGTGCTAAATCGTTCTGATGAAGTGCTTTATCAGTTTGCGAGCGATCGCCTTTATCGCTTGCCCTGGCCAAAAAAGAAAATCATCACACGAGATTGCTTTCTCCGCTTTAGTGGGCGCATTTCCTGTGCAGGGATTACGGTAGAAGGTGATTTTCTTGGCATGAATGGCCATAACTGGGGAACTGAGCATGCCCATGAGTATGCTTATGCAGACTGTAATTTGTTTGCCGAAGACGCAGGGGCATATTTTGATGGGTTCTCGGCAAAAATTGCGTTGGCGCGTGGCTTAGTTACCTCACCCTATCTCAGTATGTGCTCCCTTAAAACGGGAGGACGCTGGCACCATTTTAATGCGATTTCAGCTAGCTGGAAGCAGCAGGTTGAAGCACTGGATGACTACCGATGGATTGTCGATTTTGCCAATGCTACACATCGTCTTGAGGTGCATATTAATGGCCAGAATCCACGTATTGAGCCTTGGGTGGCGTTGCATTATGACCATCCGGGTGGGGCACGCGCTGTGGTGAAGAACACCAAGTTTGCGCGGGGGACTTTGCGTCTGTTCGATAAGAAAGATGATCGGCTACTGCAAGAGCTCAATAGTGAGTTTTTTGAACTGGAAACGCTTTTGCCTGGGAATATACCGTCAGGGAAAGGCTATGCGGGCATAGCCTGATAGTAATGTTTGAGGCGAAAAAAATCCCCCTGACTCTGGGGGATTTTTTCTTGCGAAGAATGCCTGCTGCTATGGAATGATCTTGTGCTGGCGAGGAGACCATGTCAGCAAAGCATTTTGCAGTTCAGCCAATTCTACTGGCTTAGATAGATGGGCATTCATGCCGGCCTCACGACTCTTCTTCTTGTGCTCATCCAAGATATGGGCTGTTAGCGCAAGAATGGGTATGGGTTTTCTTCCGGTTAGCTTTTCCCATTCGCGAATGGTCTGTGTCGCGGAATAGCCATCCATAAAAGGCATATCACAGTCCATCAGCACAACATCATATTCATGACGGGTAACCTCTTCGACGGCCTCGCGCCCGTTAGCAACCACCGTGGGAGTGACGCCTAGCTTGGCTAGCATGCCGCGAATCACCTTTTGACTCAGGTGATTGTCTTCGGCAATCAAGACACGGAGTTCTTTGAGTCGTTCAAGATCGGGGCTGCCCAGCTTGGCGGTCTGCTCTTGCAGTGTTTTGAGATAACCCAATTCTTCGGCGATGGCCGTCTTGAGTTGGCGCTCGGTTACCGGCTTGGCCAGTATCCGACGGATGCCAACGTTGCGTGCCATAGTATTGGTTGGAGCCACACTCATACCGGTCAGCATCATCATGATGACGTCATTACGGATAATGGGGTCTTCCTTGATTCGGGCGGCCAATTGCAGGCCACTCATGCCAGGCATGTTGTGATCGAGCAGAATGATGTCGAATGGTTCGCCAATGTTGGCCGCATTACGGGCTAAGGCAAGCCCTTCTGCACCATTGTCAGCCATGCGCACGGTCATGCCCCAGCGCCCCGCCTGTTCTTCAACGACACGATTGACCGTCTGGTTATCATCCACCACCAGCAAACGCATGCCACGCAGCCATTGATCCAGAACAGGGTCTTCTGGTTGGCTGGCGGTTTGTTGCATGAGGGGAAGCTCAAACCAGAAAGTAGAGCCTTGACGGAGTTGGCTGTTGACGCCGATCTCGCCGCCCATCAACTCGACCAGTTCTTTACAAATTGACAGGCTGAGCCCAGCACCGGGGGTGCCCTTAGATGTGCCTGGTTGAAACAGCGCTGCTATCTTGTCAGGCGCAATACCAATACCACTATCACGGACCTCAACACGCAGCCCTAGTTTGCCTTTTTGCAGGTGAACCTCTACCTGGCCATGCTGGGTGAACTTGATGGCATTACGCAGCAGATTGCTGATGACTTGGCGTAGTCTTGTGGGGTCTCCCAGAATGAGTGCCGGCAGGTCAGGTGCAATAGTGGCAATCAGCTCAAGATGCTTCTCTTCCGCATGCGCTTTTAGCAGAGACAGGCTTTCATTAAGCAGGATATTCAGGTCAAACGGATCCTGCACCACCTTGATCTTGCCGGACTCTATTTGAGAGTGATCAAGGATATCGTTCAGTATGCGTAGCAGCGCATTGCTAGAGGCATGAATTGTACTGACATAATCGCGCTGTCCTGCGGTCAACGGTGTATCCGCTAACAACTCGGTCATGCCCAGAATGCCACTCATCGGTGTCCGTATTTCGTGACTCATCTGGGCCAAGAAATCGCTTTTGGCAGATGCCTTCGCCTCATCAATTTGCTGCTGATGTTGTAGCAGGACAGATTCATGCAAATGCTGGCGTTGCTGTAGCGACAGTCCGATGGCAAGGAGCAGTGCCTCTATGCAGAAGGCAATCATGATCAGGCTGCCCATGGGTAATGTGACGGCAACTACTGTTGGTAGATTGATCATGGCTAGGAACATGGTCAGTGTCATGACGAGTCGGGCCGCAATGAAAAGCAGAGCGATAGGCAAATCATTACGCCAGGCAAAAAAGCCGACAACAGGCAAAGTAATGCTGATCCAGAGAGAGGTTGCCACCAAAATATAACTGACATTGCTAGGGGCAAGCGTAACGGCAATGATGAACAGTATGCCGAGCACAAGTGCCTGTATGTTTAAGAAACGGCGGAGCGCAGCAGATAAGTGACTATGCAAAAAACTGCCAGCGAAGAGAGTGGCACTGATTTCTACTAGAAAAATGGTGCAGATTTCTAGAAAAGTCTGCAAGTTGCGAATGCGTAGAAACTCTATGCCGATGATGCCATTGGATGTCAGTAGGTAGCCAATAACAGCCATCAGATAAAGCGTAAACCAGATACGGGAGCGATCACGCTTGTGAGTGTGTAGCAGGATGAACGAGTACAGAAAAAGGCAGGTGAGCGCGCCGAGTCCAAAGCTGAGTAGGGTAGTGGACAGCTTCTGATGCAATGCCATGGATTCAGGTGTTCCCAGCAAGATGCCGGTAATTAATCCACGGTCGGATTCGATGCGCAGGAAATAAGTTGAAATCTGTCCAGGGGAAAGGTGAACACGAAAACGGAAGGTGTTGCTAACCTCGTCACCAATGATGCGCGTTGTTTTTATGCCGGCATCACGTTGAATATATGCGCCTGACGGAGAGGGAGTAAAAAAAGAAACTCGACCGAGGTTGGCACGATCAAGGTCCAGCAACAGGTCACGGGGTGCCACTCCTGGATTCTGGACGTTGAAGCGCACCCACCATGCCGAACCGCTGAGGGTGCGTTTGAGCGTTGTTGAGTTATTTGACTCAAACAAAGAGGAAATTTTGGGGCTCTGAACTTCTGTCAGCGTTAGAACGCGATCCTTGTCCTCTAGAACATCGAGATACTCGCCCAGCGAGATACGATCAAAGCTGTCGGTGATGGTCACCACTGACTCTGCGCGGAGAGGGGATGAGAGTAGTATGCACAGCAGAAAACAAAGCACAGAAACGACGCGCCAGCCATCCTGACGCCATCCGTTCAGGCGTTGACTCTCCATCCCTGCTTCTCCCTGTAGTCATACAGGCGAAAATAGCCTGTTCCCGAGTTATGTAACCCTCTAATTAAACCGGAGCGCACAGATAAAGACTAGTGCTACCTGATCATAGTACGGTGCGTTTGTGGGGTCAGGACTTGCAGGGATAGGGCCTATCGTGGGAAGTTCACCGTTTGTCATGACCAATCAGCGATGAGGGCAAGGCCGCATGTGGCAATTGATAAAGAAGAGCATACGCAGTCTGCCGGTATGGATGGGGTTGGTGATCGTCGCTCTGGTCTTGATGCTCCATGTCATCAGCCTAGCTGAGGACTCTCGTCTCTCCAATCAAGTGTCACGTCCCCTGCAGCAGCTGGACACCTCGATATACGACTTTCGTTTCCAGCTCTTGCCCCCGAGCCGCCCGGAGGGTGCAACCCCGGTAGTGGTTGTTGATATTGATGAAGACAGTATTCGCCGCGAAGGGCGTTGGCCTTGGAGTCGGAGTAAGGTGGCAGCGTTGGTGCAGTCGCTGGAAAAGGCAGGAGTTAGCCTGATCGGGTTTGACGTGGTTTTCTCCGAGGCGGAGTCCAATCCGGTCGATCAGATGCTTACTGATACGACCTTGTCACCAGCAGCTCGTGCAGAAATTTCGACAAAGCATACTCGGTTTGACAGCGACTCCCGCTTTGCATCGGTAGTGGGCTCCAAGACGGTGCTTGGTTATGTCATGCATGCCGATCGCGTAAAGTCTGGGCGTTTGCCACAGCCTTTTCTGATGCTTGATCCAGACGATGAGGGCTGGCGTGTTCATGCGCTGCCGGATTACACCAGTAACCTGCCCATTTTAATGGACAAGGCCTTGTCAGCCGGATTTTTCACCACGCTGCCGGATCGTGACGGAGTGATTCGTCGTTCACCATTGATTTTGCGCCATGAAAACGGCCTGTACACCTCCCTCGCGCTGGAGCTTGCCAGAATCTCCCTTAATGCTCCTTTCATTCGTTTGCAGACAACCCGCTGTCGTGGCGAGATGACCTGTATTGAGAGTATCCAGATTGGTGATCGTACTGTGCGCACGGATGAGCATGGTGCTGCACTGGTTCCGTATAAGGGGCGGCGCGAAAGCTATACCTATGTATCGGCATCCAAAGCGCTGCGCGGCGAGTTACCTGAGGGTATTCTCAAGGGAGCTATCGTGCTGGTAGGCACCTCGGCGCTAGGTTTGGCCGATTTGCGAACCATTCCGCTGGAAACGTCCTACCCCGGCGTTGAAGTGCATGCCAATTTGCTGGATGCCATTCTTCAAAGTGCACCAGGGGATTCGCCGCTAATTTATCGACCGGACTGGGAGCCAGGAGCCACATTTATCCTGCTGCTGGTCAGTGGCCTGCTGCTGGCATTTCTTCTTCCTCGTCTTGAGCCTGGCTACATGATTCTGGTGTCGGGTGGTTGGTTTTTGATGATGGTGCTGAGTAATTTTGCGCTATGGAAGTCTGCCCGTTTCGACTTGCCATTGGCGGCTCTACTGCTAATGACAATAGGCATTGCCCTGTTCAATATTATTTTTGGATTTTTACGCGCCAATAACCAGAAGCGTGAAATCAAAACCATGTTTGGTCAGTACGTGCCACCTGCACATGTTGAGCAGATGTTGGCTCATCCCGATACTATTTCTCTGGAAGGGGAAAGTCGTGAGATGACCGTGCTGTTCTCAGATATCCGTAGCTTCACCACAATATCGGAGGGTATGAGTGCTCAAGCATTGAAGCAGATGCTTAACCGTTTCTTTACGCCGATTACACAAGTCATTTTTGATCACAACGGCACCATCGATAAATATGTGGGCGACATGGTGATGGCTTTCTGGAATGCACCACTGAAAGATCAGCGCCATGCATACAATGCCATTCTGGCTGCGCTCGCTATGCAGAAAATGTCAGAAGGGCTAAGGCATGACTTTGCGGCGGCCGGTTTTCCTGAAGTGAATATTGGCATTGGTGTAAATACTGGCCCGATGAATGTTGGGGACATGGGGTCCAATTTCCGTCGTGCATATACAGTGCTAGGTGATTCGGTCAATTTGGGCTCGCGACTGGAAAGCGTAACTAAATTCTATGGAGTAAAAATTCTGGTAGGAGAATCTTCCTATGCACAAGCACCAGAATTTCTATACCGACGTGTCGACAGTATTGTAGTCAAAGGAAAAAGTGAGCCTGTTACGGTGTATGAGCCAGTTTGCTTGCTCAGTGAGGCGAGCGCCTCGCGCAAAGCGCGGGTAAGCCAGTTTAACGAAGCTGTTGGGTATTACTGTGCCCAGCAGTGGGATGCATCTGCAGATATTTTGCGTGAACTGCTGGCTCAAGACCCTGAGCGCAAGCTGTATCAGCTCTACCTTGAGCGAATTGCTTCTCTCCGGGATACAGATTTGGGCGTCGGTTGGTCGGGTGTTTTCGAACATGCCAACAAGTAGGCCCGTTGTTACTCTACGTCGTCTTTCTGAGTTTGCTGCTGGCGCAGCTCATTGGGTGTTTGTCCTTTCCATTCGCGGAAGGCTCGCGTGAAGGTGGCCTGATCGCTATAACCGACTAGGTCAGCGATCCGTTCAATACTCATACGGGTGGTTGTCAGGTAGCGCGTCGCGATTTGCATACGAACATCTGTGCGGACGGCATTAAATGTCATGCCAAGATCGGACAGGCGCCTGCGAAGGGTTCGTACGCTCATGCCCATATTGGAGGCGATGCTCTCCGCTCCGATACTGATCTTCATGTTCTCCAGTAAAAGGCTGCGCAGTCTAACAACCAATCCTTGTTCTTCGGCACGGCTTGGTGCTGGCTTTGAGGTGGCGTCGCGCTCGCGAAGAGGCTGGAATTGGACGTTCGTTTCGTAATAACGAATTTCATTTATGTCCTGCGATGGAGTGACTTCGCAGTGCAATAAACTTTCCAGCGACCTGATGTCATTGAAAATGTCCTGACGGGCACAAAAGACCATACGCTGTGTTCGTATGTTACCCAGACTGACCATGCTTGCTGCCATGGTTTGGATAAAAAATGACTCGAGGCTAATGATGCGTTTGTCGCAGCTGATGAAAATACTGAGATAGTCGTCGCTTTGCTTGAGCTCGAAATGCAGCAGCGGAAAGCGCACACGCATAAAGGCCATGATCTCAGTGACCATGGCTTCAAATGTTCCTTCCCAGAAATACACAAAGCCCAGCAGGCCATGCGCGGCCAAGTCCAGCCGCTTACCAAAACTCACGCCAGGATAGGTTTGGGAGGAAAGCCCCATGTATTTATTGATCAGTGTGTATGCCTGTCGCCCAGTCAGCATGGTGTCCGGGCGGCTCATCAATGCCGGATTGATGCCACTGTCGTTGAGGATTTGGTCGGTGTCGAGATGCTCTTCACGCAGCAGTTCGACCATCCGGCTCATGTAAATGACCGGAATAAAAGGCAAGTCATCCATGTCTTCTGTGCTTTTTATTGTTATTTTCGGCCAATACTAGCCCTTTGGCGGGATGGGCGGTTAGCCTGAGTCGATGAACGGCATTGTGAGTGGCCGGTCATGCACATGATCTGTCCGGTTAAGCCGTGACACTGCACGGTCAATGTTCAAATAATCGCGCTCCCAAAGTCCTCAGGGATGCGCAATGAAAAATAATAATAAGCGCGCTGCACTCAATGCCACCTATGCTCGTGTAGGTGATATCGATGTGCATGCCATTCGCCAAATGTATGCCGTTTACTCTCAGTATTACGAGAACACCGCTTGGGACATCTTTTTGCATGATCTGAGCAAGAAGACCGGGGCGTTCATCATGCGCGACCTAAGCGGTCGCGTAGTGGGCTTTTCCACTATTATGACCACCGACACCAAGGTTCATGGCAAATCGGTGCGTGGTGTTTTTAGTGGTGACACCATCATTGAACGTGCTTACTGGGGTTCTCGCGCCCTTCAGTTTGCCTTTTACCGTTTCATGATTGCCGAAAAGGCACGGTATCCGTTCCAGAAGATCCACTGGTTCCTTATCTCCAAGGGCTTCAAGACCTATCTTCTGCTGGCCAATAATTTCTTTTCTTTCTATCCGCGACCAGATGGGCAAGACGAGCATCTGGCTGACGTTGTTGACGCGTATTGCGAGCAGATGTTTCCGGCCTACTACGATCGTGATAAGCGCATTCTCGACTTCGGCGGAGATTACCAGCCGCTTCGTGGTGATGTTGCGGAAATCACCGATCGTATGTGTCAGGAAAATGAAGCAATTCGCTTTTTCCAGGAACGTAATCCGGAGTGGCAGCGCGGCACGGAGCTCCCCTGCGTAGGGGTTTTTGGGTGGTCTGATATGGCCAAATACGCTGTTCGCTTTGCCAGCAAGAAGGCGAGTAAAGGCGGCACAGAAACGCCACGTCAGTCAGGTGTTGTGGTGAAGTTGCGCTCTGCATCGGGTAGCTGATCTGCCCGTGTAAAATCAAGAATCGCAGTATTTTCAATAGTATACGGACGGGTGAGATGATGTTGACATCCTTGACACATCACGCGTTGCGTCTTGCCTGTTGGCAGGCAGACCGCCGCTTTAGCAGTCAGCGTAACCAGCTTGAGCAAGTGCAGCGACAAAAGCTGAGTGCGCTGTTGCAGCGGCTATCCCCTGAGTGTGGTGCGGCATCGACCATGGGCTGGAGTGAGTTTCGCGACAGCGTACCCTTGTCGCGTTACAGCGACTGGAAAACACGTATCGAGGCTCAGCGGGAAGGTAAGCTGCAATTAGTAGACAGCCCGTTGCAGCGCTATCAGCCCACCAGTGGCTCATCTGAAGCACTAAAGCTGATTCCGTATACAAAGGGCTTTCTGGGTGAACTGGACTCGGCCATTGGCCCTTGGCTGTCAAGTCTGTATCGCCAGCATCCAGGCATCGCCACGGGCCGCCATTACTGGTCGGTATCATGGCTGCCAGAGAGTCAGCGTAAGCTACTCGATGGCAACTTCAATGATGATAGCAAGCTGCTGGGCGTCGCCAAGCGTGTGCTTTCGGCACGGTCTCAGGCGGTGCCATCAGGGGTTGCCTTTGCCGGCAAGGCAGATGATGCCATGTTTGCCACGCTGGCTTGGCTGGTGGCGCAAGATGACCTGCGCATGCTCTCCGTATGGAGTCCCACTTTTGCTTTGCAGCAGTTAGAAAGTCTGGCGCAGTGGGCACCTGAGTTGGCGCTAGTTCTGGAGCGCGGTAACTGGGGTGCGCGGGCGGAGTCCTTGCGTTCGGTTCCCGTCCCGCATCGTCCCGATCGTGCACGCCGCCTGACTACTTTAGCGGGGTTATCTCCTGCTGAACTGGCTCAGCGCTTATGGCCAGAATTAGCATTGGTATCGGCGTGGGATACTGCAGACGCAGCACCTTGGGCCGCACAACTCCGGCTAGCGCTGCCTCAGGCCGCTTTTGAAGGTAAGGGGTTGTGGGCAACAGAGGGTGTCGTAACGATTCCCTATGAGGGCCTTTATCCCTTGGCCTATCAGAGCCATGTTTACGAGTTTGAGCGCCTTTCTGATGGGTTTGTGTTGGCCCCGTGGGAGCTGCGTGAAGGGGATGAGGTCAGTCCTGTCATCAGTGGCGGTAACGGCCTGTTGCGTTATCGGTTGGATGATCGTCTAGCGGTTTCTGGCTTTATGGGAGAGGTGCCTTGCTTCCAGTTCCTCGGACGCCGCTTTGGGGTGGATCTGGTCGGCGAAAAGATGTCGCCAGACGCGGCACGTCAGGTTCTGGCTGAAGCAGCTCTTGAGACTGATGTGGAGCCGGTCAGCCTGTTGGCGGTAGATGCCCGTGGCGAAGGGCGGTCACGTTACTTGGCGCTGTTTGCGAATGCCGGTGCCGATATACCGTTAGGCTCGAATGAGTCACTGGCGAAGGCCGTAGAGCAGAAGCTGCGTCGACACTTTCATTATGACCTCGCGCGCGACCTGCATCAGCTTGAGCCGGCAGCAGCAATCGTCGTTGCGGACGGCTGGGCGCTTTATCAGTCAATTGCCATGGCGACAGGGATGATCGAGGGCAATATCAAGCCGGAGTCGGTGCGTCGCGTACCGCTGACAGTCTTGCGTCAGCTTATGCCTGAAGTGGCCGAAATTTTCAGTGCCAATGCGCGGGCATTGTCATGAGTGCTTACCTCATTCGCACTGTTCAGACGGATGACGATGAGGGGATAAGACGCTTGCTGGGTGCGCCTCAACCATCCGCCATGCTGACGCTAGGTTTCGAGCGTTCTCCGAGTTATTTGCAGGCGGCAACGGTCTCGCATGTTCAGCCGGAAATTATCGTGGCAGAGCACAAGGACAGCAGTGACATTGTCGCCGTGGTCAATTTTGGACAGCGACCTGTCTTTGTTAATGGTGAATGCAGCAGTGTTCGTTTTGGTGCAGATCTGCGCGTGGCAGTAGCCCATCAGGGTGGCCGCTTGCTCGTGTATTTTAACCGCAGGCTGAAAGAAGTACTCGGCGATCGCGGTTGGTATCAGACCGTTATCCTGAATGAAAACGAGCGCTCCAAGTCAGTATTCGTACAAGGGGGCAGGGCGGGAATGCCGTTTTATGCTCCACAGAGTGGCGTTGAGACCTTTACCCTGACAGGGATTAAGCAACAGACGAATTCGGCGGACTGTGTGGTGCGTATGGCGAAAGAGGCCGACATTCCAGACATGAATAGTTTCGTACAGGGTATGGCGCGATTCTATCAGTTTCTACCTGTCTACGATTTCAACGGTTTGTTAACAGATGATCCGTATTTCCGTGGTCTTTCAATTGATGATTTCGTATTGGTCGAGCGTCGTGGCGAATTAGTTGCCCTCGGAGCGCTGTGGAATCAAAAGGCCTTCAAGCAAACCAGAGTCGTTGCGTATAAGCCTTGGATTCAATTCTTACGCCCTATTTATAATCTATGGACTCACTTGCGGGGCGGTCTGCATCTCCCTTCACAAGGCGAGTTGTTGGATTACCGGCTTGTGCATTCACCACTGACTGCGCCAGATGACAGCGAGGCTTTTTCAATCTTGCTGCAAGCGCTTTGGGAGCGATGCCAGCAGGCAGGAGGCCGCGCGCTATCACTCAGTCTGGCGACGACTGACCCGCGTAAGGGGGCGTTGGAAAAATTCCGTTATTTCTTTATGGCTGGAACTCATTATCTTGGCAGCTTTTCACAGGACAGCTTTCCTGCCCTGAATGAATCGTTAGTGCCTTACTTTGAATGCGGGAGACTGTAATCATGCAGTATCGAGTTATTTTGCAGAATGTTGTACGTCACCCATGGATGTATTCGGTAGGAGTGCTGCTGACTATTGTTGCGCTGGTGTTGGTATGGCCACGCCCGTCAGTTAGCTCGGTGTCACGGCAGATTCGTGCGATTGAACTGCTACCCAGCGATTCAGTTGTCGTCAAAAATGAGCGATTTGATGGTGAAGTATCTTTTACGGGAACATTGATGCCGGTACAGCAAATGCTGCTCAATGCGCGTATTGCAGGCGATGTCATTGATGTGCCGGTTCGCGAAGGGCAGTCTGTTGCTGCAGGTGCAGTTTTGGTGCGGCAGAATAATCTGGATGCTCAGTCTCGCCTGGCACAAGCAGAGGCCGCCGTTCAATCCAGTCGCGCCGAGCTAGAAACAGCTCGTGAGCAGATGAAGAAATTTCGGGTTCTCAGTCAGCAAAACTTCTTTTCCCGCAACGATCTTGAAAAAGCTGAAACTCAAGTGGCGGTCTATACCGCGCAAGTCAGGGCTAACGAAGCGGCAGTACTAATGACCAAGAAAGCACTTAATGATGCGGTCTTGCGTGCCCCCTTTAGCGGTGTGGTTGCCGAGCGTCTGGTCGAGCCAGGGCAGTTAGTTATGCCGAACACGCCACTACTTCGACTGGTCGATTTAAGTAAGCTTGAGCTCGCTATTCAGCTGCCATCCAGTGAAATCGCCCGTGTGCATGAAGGCCAGACGCTTACCTTTTCAGTAGATGCCTTTGGAGACGAAAAATTTAAAGCGCGTGTGATCAGGCTTAATCCGCTGGCCAAGGCCAGCAATCGACGCATTACGGTTTATGCGGCGGTTAGCAATGCAGATCAACGTCTGCGCGGCGGCCTCTTTGCCAAGGGCAGCCTCGTGGATGAAAACTCTCCATCGGGCCTGGTGATTCCTCTTGCCGGTGTACAGGAAAAGAACGGACAGGCTGGCGTGATGGTAATTCGCCAGAGCCGTTTGGTCTGGCAGCCAGTGGAGCTCGGCCAACAAAACGCACGTACTAATCAGGTTATTGTGACGAAAGGATTAGCGGAGGGTGAAAGCATTCTCTCCACTCGTGTTTCGGTGAAAAGAGAAGGTGCACCGGTACGATACGTAGGGCTTCCTGCTGCTGCACAAGAGGGGTGAGTCATGGGACTAACCCGGCTCTGTATACGTTACCCAGTGTTTGCCATCATGATGATGCTGGCACTGATGGTACTTGGGCTTTTTTCATGGCGAGGCCTCAGCGTCGAGGAATATCCTGATATCGAGTTCCCTTATGTCATCGTAACCACAGATTATCCCGGCGCATCCCCGGAAGTAGTGGAAAATGATGTTACTCGTCGTATTGAAGAAGTGATCAATACGGTGGCGGGCGTCAAACGGCTTATTTCAATATCGTATGAAGGTCGTTCACGTATTGCGGTTGAATTTGACCTCGGTGTGCCCGTCAGTGTGGCGGTACAGGATGTGCGCGATAAGGTTGCCGCAGTCAAGACCCGCTTTCGTGATGAAGTGCGTGAGCCATTGATCGAACGTTATCGTCCCGATGAGTCCCCCGTCTTTTCCCTCGCGTTTCGTTCTGACAGTCTTTCTCCGCGAGAATTGAGCGCTCTTGTGCAGCAACAGGTTGTGCGTCGCCTGCAGAATGTCCCTGGCGTGGGCCGTGTCGATGTGGTTGGTGCCGTTCCGCGCGAAATCCGTATCGAGCTTTTGCCTGAACGCATGGAGGCATTGGGAGTGGGTGTCGATCAAATCATGGGTGCTTTGCGCCGTGATAATGCCGAGCTTCCCGCTGGAACGGTATCTTTGGGTGCACAGGAGCGTGTTGTTCAGATTACCGGCCGCATTGAGGACCCTGAAGACTTCCGCTCTTTTGTCGTGGCCACTCGTGGCCAGACGGCAATTACGCTGGATCAGGTTGCCCGCCTTGTAGATGGGGAGCAGGAGGCTCAGTCATTGGCCTTACTGAATGGCCAACGCGCCATCAGTGTGGATGTCGTTAAGATGTCCGGTGCCAACACGATTGCCGTCGTTGATGCATTGAAGGAACAAATTCCTGCGCTGCAAGATATTCTGCCAGAAGGTGTTGAGCTGATTCAGGTGGCCGATACCTCGCGTTCAATACGTGCATCGCTTGATGATGTGCAGAAAACATTGATCGAGGGTGCGATACTGGCTGTTCTTATTGTTTTTCTCTTTCTTGGCTCTTGGCGCTCCACCGTCATCACGGGCTTGACGCTTCCTATCGCGCTTTTGGGAACGGTTTTTTGTCTTTATCTTTTTGGCCTGACCCTCAACAGCATGACGTTGATGGCACTGTCTCTGTGTGTCGGGCTACTGATTGATGATGCGATTGTGGTGCGAGAAAATATCGTGCGTCATGCCGCCATGGGCAAAAGTCATCAGCAAGCTGCACTGGATGGAACCAGAGAAATTGGATTGGCGGTGTTGGCGACAACGTTGACGATCGTGGCGGTATTTTTACCAGTGGCATTCATGGGCGGAATTATTGGCCGCTTCTTTTACCAGTTTGGTATTGCGGTTTCTTGTGCCGTACTTTTGTCTATGCTGGTGAGTTTCACACTTGATCCTATGCTTTCCAGTCGCTGGCATGATCCCGATGCGCATGGTCGCAAAGGCGACAGTCATTTGGATCGGTTTTTACGTCGTTTTGATGCCGGGTTGACTCGACTGGGTGATAAGTATGACCAAGCGATCAGGTGGGCATTGGTCAATCGCAGTAAAACCATCGGTATTGCCGTCCTTTCTTTACTGCTAGCGATCATTGTATCCAAAGGGGTGGGCAGAGAGTTTGTGCCAGAGCCAGATCTGAGCGAGATCGGTATCAAGTTCTCCACACCAGTAGGTTCGACGCTGACGCATACAGAAGCAAAGGCGCATCAGGTAACCGATATATTGCGCAGTTATCCCGGCGTCGTGGATGTGTACGCCACTCTTAATTCCGGTATGGATATCGGAAAGCAGCGTGTTGCCTTACGCGTTTTGCTTAAGCCGCGTCACGAGCGTACCCAGTCGCAGTCTGATCTTGTCAAAGAGTTCCGTGATCGTTTGCAAGAAGTGGCAGGAATTGAAGTCACTTCTGTTGCCGCTGCACGAGAGTCTATCGGCAGCCTCAAGCCTATCCAGATCTCCTTGCAAGGACGCGATCTCAATGAGTTAACGCGTCTGGCGACGGAGTTTGAATCGAAGGTTGACGGAGTACGCGGCCTGATTGATCTGGAAAGCTCGTTAAAAGACTCCAGGCCTACTTTGGCGTTACAGATTGATCGGGAACGCGCGGCAGATCTCGGGCTGTCCATTGGTCAAATTGGCAGTGCCCTGCGGCCGTTGCTGGCGGGTGAGGTGGTAACCACATGGCAGGCAGTGGATGGTGAAAACTACGATGTGCGTGTGCAGTTGCCGGCAGGACTGCGTGAAAGTGCGGCAGATCTAGCATCCTTACCGATCGTGAGCAGCGTCATAAACCCAGTAACAGCTCAGCCGGAAATGATTGCACTGGGACAGGTGTCGCGCATTGCCGATATGAATGGTACGGCTCAGATTAACCGTCGTAATCTTTACCGCGAGGTTCTGTTTTCAGCCAATGTTTCCGGTCGTCCTGCTGGGGATGTGGGTGCCGATCTTGAAGCAGTTATCGCGACGATGAAGTTGCCAGTGGGTTACCGATTTGTCACGCAGGGTGCCAACAAGGACATGAAGGAGTCTGTAGGGTACGCCACTACAGCACTAGTGCTAGGTGCGCTGTTTATCTACATGCTGTTGGGCACGCAGTTCAACAGCTTCCTCCATCCGCTCACCATCATGACATCACTGCCGCTATCACTAGTGGGGGTCTTTATCGGGCTGTTTGTTTGCGGGAGTACACTCAACATGTTCTCCTTGATCGGCATTGTCATGCTGATGGGTCTGGTGACCAAGAATGCGATTTTGCTGGTAGACTTTATTCAGGATGCCGTAGGTCAGGGAATGGCACGTGATGAGGCGATCAGGCAGGCGGGTCGCGCCCGTTTACGACCAATTCTGATGACGACGGCCGCCATGGTAGCGGGAATGCTGCCGCTGGCGCTGGGGATGGGCGAGGGCGCCGAACAGCGCGCACCCATGGCCCACGCCTTAATCGGTGGGTTGTTAACGTCGACTCTTTTAACATTGATTGTTGTGCCGGTAGTCTACACTTGCCTGGAAGACCTTAAGGCGGGGCTGCTGCGTCGCTGGTTGGAATGGCGACGCGCCAAATCTGCGTCTTCGGTAATGGAAAAGCCGGCGTCACATTAAGCAGGGATTGCTATGAATGCTTCTGTTGGCAAGGATAAACTTGTCTCTTTCTCGTCTTCTTCTTCCGATAATTCGCCTCGCGTTAAAGATTACGTCGGCATGTGGTATGAAGCTCGCCGCCGCTGTGGTGTAGATGACAGCATGTGGTTTGGTTTTTACGAATTTGGTGAGCCCACGCCAGTGTGGAAGCGCCGTTCACACCGTTTTAGTGATGGTATTGGTGCACTGTCCGAGTTGTTGCTGGAACGAGGTCATGATTCCGGTGCTTTACCGGTTTCCCGTAATCTGCAAAAACCTGACTGGCGTGCATTGTGGCGTACGCGTCAGGCGATTGATGCTCCGGTGACTAACATCAAATGGAATCATCTTGATGTGGGTCAGCAGCACAGTCAGGGCCATGCGCCTGTCAGCTTGCTACTTTCCATTGAACAGACCCAACAAATAGAAGCGACAGCAGCAGCGGTGGGAGTGAGTCTGACCATGTGGCTACTGTGGACTGCTGATCGTGCTTCACGCTCAATTTTGGCCGACTCTAATAGCATTATGTCGTGGGTATTTCCGGTTAATTTACGCGGCGCAGTGGATTGCGGTCATCCACGGATGAATCACAGCAGCGGCCTTATGGTCACGTTGGCCAGAGACATGGCTCCTACGGCTCTCAGAGCACAAATTTCAGCTCGATTTGCCCGTTATGAGCATTGGCGAACATGGTTTAGCCTAAACTTGGGGCGTTATATCGGTCAGTTAGGGATCTCTGCCCTGTATCGATTGGTCAAAGGAACTCCAGGCCGTCATACCGGGTCGTACTCCAATCTAGGTGAGTGGAATGCTCCCCATCTTGATGGAATTGCTTGTTCAGCACCTGGTAGTCCTGCCTATCCTGTATCCGTCAGTACCGTGTTGTGCAACAAGCGACGGACATTTGCCTGCCGCCTGCATCCAGTCATAGGTGGCAGCTCAGAGCGTTCGATTGAGTTTTTAACATTGTGGCGTGAGTTGTCTTGTACGACGGACGCGCTTTCCGGCTGGTAGTCCGCCGATATTATTTTCGTGCCTGCCGTGGAGTGAGCCCCGTCCAGCGTTTAAACGCTCGTGTGAATGCACTCTGCTCAGAATAACCAAGCAGCAGCGCAATCTCAGTGAGAGACAACGTGGAGTTGCTCATGTAATCCCGTGCCAATGCGAGACGGGTTGTTTCGAGCACTGAGTGAAAATGTAAGTCACGCTCGGCCAGGCGGCGTTGCAATGTGCGCGCCGAAACATGCAATGCAGAGGCCACTACGTTCAGTGTAGGCTCACCACTGTGCAGGCTTTTGACCAGCGCCTGCTTCAGGTGGTGCTCGAACTCATCATTTTCTGGTAGCGTGCGAAGCAGCGCTTCTGCCTGCTGCTCTAGCAGTGCACGCAGGCCAGAATCACCAAAGCGTATTGGCAGGGTTAGATAATCAGATGAGAAAACTACGGTAGTCCGTTCATGCCCAAAGCTGACGGGGCACTGAAAGAAATCGGTATATGGTTGCAGGTAGGGCGGTTGGGCATTTACAAACTCCACTCGCTTGGCCATCACCTGAGCATTAACCAGCTTACGGGTAATCGTGGTAAATGCGGCAATTGCCGTTTCATCCGCCAGTTGTCCCGGGCATCCATGAACGATTCCCCAGCTAATGCTGACGCTGTCTGCGTCAATATTCATTTGGATAGGGTTGCCGTCGTAGACCAGTCGGTGATATCGCTCAAATCGCCAGAGTGCTTCGCCCATCGTTTCACAAGATAGGCCGAGGTAGCCCATAACGCCAGCATGCCTCGGCTGCACGCGCTGCCCGATTGCTAAGCCTAGGGCAGGACGATGGTCTTCCGCTGCGACTAAGTCGAGCAATGCGATCCATTCTGCCAGCGGCATTCGGCTATCAACCGGCCAGACAGCCAGTCGCTGCCTACAGGTTGCTGCCTCGAGTCCCTCACTGTCGAGATAATCTCGCAGTAGCCCGGTCAGGGCTCCGCTCACATAAAGACCACCGAACATATCAGGCCCTGACCTTAGATACTGGAAAGCTCAAGGATCAGGTATTTTGGCGTCAAATGTCAAAAGTAACGGCGCAACTCGTCAAGAAATAACGTTATGCTTTTGTCATTATGGCGGTGTCGATGACTATAAGAAGAGCCTGACTATGCTTGGTTTTCCAATCGCCCTCCTGGTTGCCAACGGTTTCGAGTGGTATGCCCACAAGCACTTGCTGCACGGTACGCCTCGTAAAGGGCAACCCCGTTACAGCCCAACGCCTACGAATATGAAGAGTCATTGGGCTCACCATAAAGTAGTGCGCACGACGGCCTACGGAGATGATGGTTACCGTGAGGGCCTGAAGAACTGGCGTGTACGCAATGAGGTGACGTCATTGTTGGTGCTGACGGCAGGCACGACATTGTTGCTTCCGGTTGCGCCGTTCTTTACGTTAGGGACTTACTATGCGGCGGGTCGGTATTTTTATGTGCATCGCCGCTCACATCTTGATCCAGAGTGGGGGCGCAAAGCGATTCCTTGGCATTTCGATCACCACATGAATTCCAATCAAGATGCCAACTGGTGTGTCACACGCCCATGGTTTGACTATCTGATGGGGACTCGGGTGATATCCAGCCCAGACCTGATGGAGTCCAATCCGCTTGGCATTAAACTGCCTGCAAGCATTGAAGCACCGCTTAACAAATTGGCGCGTCGTTTCTTGCCCAAGACGTTCGAACGCCTTGAGGAAAATCGTGTGTTGGAAGCCATCAATCAGTCTAAGGGAATTGCTCTTCCGATGCCTGAAGTGACGGAGCCGGTACCTTCCTGATTATTGTGCAGAAACAAAAATGCCGGCAGATGCCGGCATTTTTATTGGTACAAAGCCCTTACTTTTCAGAGGCCATAACAGTGGCCTCGGCAACGGTCACGGCGGTCATATTAATAATACGACGTACCGTGGCAGATGCAGTCAGGATGTGCACAGGCTTGCTCGCACCCAACAGAATTGGGCCGATGGTAACGCCGTTGCTTGAAATGACCTTTAGTAGATTAAAGGCAATGTTGGCTGCATCCAGAGTGGGCATGACAAGCAGATTGGCAGAGCCCTTTAGGCGGCTGTTAGGGAATGCCTGCTGACGGATTGCTTCTTCTAACGCGGCATCACCGTGCATTTCCCCTTCTACTTCCAATTCAGGAGCCATTTCCTGCAAAAGCTGCCAAGCCTTACGCATCTTCTGTGCACTGGCCGTATTTTCACTACCGAAACTCGAATGCGAAAGCAGGGCAACTTTTGGCGTGAGGCCGAAGTTTTTGACTTCTTCGGCAGCCAGCAACGTCATCTCTGCGATTTGCTCTGCTGTTGGGTCCGGGTTCACATAGGTGTCACAAATAAACAGTGTGCGATTTTCACGAATTAGCACATTCATGGCAGAGAAATTGCTGATGCCGGGCTTCTTCGGAATGATGCGATTGATGTAACGCAGATGCAGTTCGTAATTAGCGAACGTGCCACAAATCATGCCATCGGCATCACCAAAGTGAACCAGCAGAGATGCAATCAGTGTGGCACGACGACGAACTTCTTTCTGAGCCAGTTCAGGTGAAACACCGCGACGCTCCATGATCTTGTGATAGTACGCCCAGTAATCCTTGAAGCGAGGATCATCGTCCTGATTGACCAGTTCAAAATCTTTACCTGCACGAATGCGCAAGCCAAGCTTCTCGATACGTTTCTCAATAACGGCAGGACGACCGATCAGGATGGGCTTAGCCAGGCCTTCATCAACCACAACCTGCACAGCGCGCAGCACGCGTTCGTCCTCACCTTCCGCATAGGCAATACGCTTAGGGTTGGCTTTGGCGGTTGCAAAAACCGGCTTCATGATAAAGGCCGAGTTGTAAACAAACTCAGACAAGCGCTGACGGTATGCAGAGAAATCGTCAATAGGGCGAGTAGCAACGCCGGTTTCCATGGCAGCACGAGCCACTGCAGGTGCAATTTCCAAAATCAGGCGTGGGTCCAGCGGTTTTGGAATCAAGTACTCACGGCCGAAGGATTGGCTGCTGTCGGTGCCATAACCGCTGGTGGCTTCGGACTGCTCCACCATGGCGAGCTTGGCGATGGCATGCACGCAGGCCAGCTTCATGGCCTCATTGATGGTAGTGGCGCCAACGTCCAGTGCCCCACGGAAAATGTAGGGGAAGCATAAAGCGTTGTTAACCTGGTTAGGGTAGTCCGAACGGCCGGTTGCAATAATGGCATCCGGGCGTGCCTCCTGTGCTAGCTCTGGCATGATTTCTGGCGTCGGATTGGCCAATGCAAAGATGAGTGGATCCTTAGCCATATCCTTAATCATGTCTGCTTTCAGTACGCCGGCAGTGGACAGGCCGAGAAACATGTCGGCACCTGGCAATGCATCGGCGAGTACGCGAGCAGTGGTGTTCTGCGCATACTTAGCTTTGCTCTCATCCATGCCCGGACGGCCTTCGTAGCAAACACCCTTGGAGTCGACGACGAGGATATTTTCACGCTTGGCACCAAGTGACACTAGGATATCTAGGCAGGCAATGGCAGCGGCGCCAGCGCCGGAGCAGACAATACGAATGTCTTCGATTTTCTTGCCCACGATCTTTAGGGCATTGAGCAGGGCCGAGCCCACGATGATGGACGTGCCGTGTTGGTCGTCATGGAAGACGGGAATCTTCATACGCTCGCGCAGCTTCTTTTCGATATAGAAGCACTCGGGCGCCTTGATGTCTTCAAGGTTGATGCCGCCAAATGTTGGCTCCAGTGCAGCAACGATCTCGACGATCTTATCTGGATCGTTTTCATCGATTTCGATGTCGAACACGTCTACACCGGCAAATTTCTTGAACAGCACGCCCTTGCCTTCCATCACTGGCTTGGATGCCAACGGACCAATATTGCCCAGTCCCAGCACGGCAGTGCCGTTGGTGATTACCGCTACCAGATTGCCGCGTGCGGTGTACTTGGCTGCAGTGGAGGGATCACGTTCGATTTCCTGACAAGGGGCGGCGACACCAGGCGAGTAGGCCAGTGCCAGATCACGCTGGGTGACCATGGCCTTAGTTGGCGTGACGCTGATTTTTCCGGGTACCGGAAACTCGTGATAGTCGAGTGCGGCTTTGCGCAGTGCCTCATCCATTTGTCGATCTCGCTTACGTGAATAGCCTGATCAGGCCCGCAAACAGGCGGGGAGGTCAGTCGGGGAAAATGAGGTGCGTATGATAGCAAATCACGGGGCTATTGGGGCAGTCTGGAAAACGGACTGATGAGTATTACAAGCATTGAACAGTCAGGTTTTTCCCACAAACCCATAAAAAAGGGACGCATTAGCGTCCCTTTCTATAGGTCGGAGTGTGGATTACGTTTTCTGCTCGCGGGCAACGGCACGGTAGCCGATATCGGTACGATGATATTCACCTTCCCAATGGACCGTCTGCAGCAATGCATAGGCCTGAGCCTGAGCCTCGGAGACTGTTTGACCAAGCGCCGTGGCACAGAGCACTCGGCCCCCACTGGTGACTACGTTGCCGTCATTGAGCGAGGTCCCAGCATGAAATATCTTGCCAGGCAGCGTGGCGGCTGTTTCTAGCCCATGAATCACATCGCCCTTACGGATATCACCAGGATATCCGCCAGCGGCCATGACCACGCCTAGGGCAGCACGAGGGTCCCACTGAGCGGATGTCTCACCCAGTTTCTGGTCGATGCCGCGCTCTACCAATTCAACGAGGGAGCTCTGCAGTCGTACCATGATAGGTTGAGTTTCAGGGTCGCCAAAACGACAGTTGAACTCGATCACTCGTGGGGCACCACTGTCATCAATCATCAGGCCGGCATACAGAAAACCAGAGTAAGGGTGACCTTCTGTGGCCATCCCTGCCACTGTTGGCTCAATCACTTCGCGCATGACGCGTGCATGCACTTCAGGCGTTACTACTGGGGCAGGGGAGTAGGCACCCATGCCACCCGTGTTGGGGCCGGTATCGGCATCACCAATACGTTTGTGGTCTTGGCTGGTGGCCATGGGCAGGGCATGCGTGCCATCAACCATAACAATAAAGCTGGCTTCTTCGCCTTCGAGGAACTGCTCCACGACCACGCGTGAACCCGCGCTGCCAAAGGCATTACCCGAGAGCATATCGGTAATGGCTTCTTCCGCCTCTGGGAGGGTCATCGCCACGATGACGCCTTTACCCGCCGCCAGTCCATCGGCCTTAATGACAATGGGAGCGCCTTTCTCTCGCACATAGGCCAGAGCTAGGTCCGTGTCGGTAAAAACCTTGTAGAAAGCCGTAGGAATGTTGTGACGCGCCAGAAAGTCCTTGGCAAAGGCCTTGGAGCCTTCCAGCTGGGCGGCGTATTGGGTCGGCCCCCAGATTTTCAGGCCTGCAGCGGTGAAGGCATTTACTACGCCGTTTACCAGCGGGGCTTCTGGCCCAACGATGGTCAGATCGATGCCTTTGTCTTGTGCAAACTGCACGAGCTGATCGTTGTTCAGAATATCCAACGCAACGTTTTCGCAGCGGGCTTCGGTGGCAGAGCCCGCATTACCCGGAGCAACAAACACCGTTTCCACGCGAGGGTCCTGGGCACACTTCCATGCCAAGGCATGTTCACGACCACCAGAGCCCAGCAGAAGGATTTTCATGTCGGACCTCGTTATCAATCAGTGACGGAAATGGCGCATGCCGGTAAAGACCATGGCAATGCCATGCTCGTCGGCAGCGGCAATCACTTCAGCATCACGCATGGAACCGCCCGGCTGAATGATGGCGGCAATGCCAACCTTGGCTGCATTATCAATGCCATCGCGGAACGGGAAGAAGGCATCAGAAGCCATCACCGCGCCGGTCACGGGCAAGCCTGCATGCTCGGCCTTAATGGCGGCGATGCGGGCTGAGTTAACACGGCTCATTTGGCCAGCGCCGACGCCGATGGTTTGACGGCCCTTGGCGTAGACGATGGCGTTAGATTTCACGTACTTGGCGACTTTCCAGGCAAAGATCAGATCATGGATTTCGCCTTCGGTCGGGGCACGCTTGGTCACAATCTTGAGGTCGGTGGCCTTGATCATGCCCTGATCTTGATCCTGTACCAGCAGGCCGCCGGTAACGCGCTTAAAGTCCAGCTGCGAGGTACGCCCATCAATAGCTGGCAGCTCGCCACAGGCCAGTACGCGCACATTTTGCTTGGTGGCTGTGATGGCCAGTGCTTCGGCAGAAATGGACGGAGCGATGATCACTTCCACAAACTGGCGATCGACGATGGCTCTAGCGGTGTCAGCATCCAGCTCACGGTTGAACGCAATGATGCCGCCGAAAGCGGATTCGGTGTCCGTGGCATAGGCTAGGTCATAGGCCTTGCGAATGCCCCCTTCGTCATCGAGGGCGACAGCCACACCACAGGGATTGGCATGCTTGACGATAACGCAGGCAGGCTTGGCAAAAGACTTCACGCATTCCAGTGCCGCATCGGTATCCGCAATGTTGTTATAGGAGAGCTCTTTGCCCTGTAGCTGGCGGGCGGTCGCCACAGAAGCTTCCTTCGGCGTCGCTTCGGTGTAGAAGGCAGCGCGCTGGTGCGGGTTCTCGCCGTAACGCAGTTCCTGTGTCTTAAAGAACTGAGTGTTGAAGGTGCGCGGGAAAGTGTCGCGAGCCGCAAGGTCACCCTTCGTCTCACCAACAAGGCCACCAAGATAGTTGGCAATCATGCCGTCATAGCCGGCCGTGTGCTCGAAGGCCTTCACGGCCAGGTCAAAACGGGTCTCGAAAGAAAGACCACCAGAGGCTTTAATTTCGGCCAGTACGCGAGCGTAATCCGACGTACTCACGACGATACCAACGTGGGCATGGTTCTTGGCCGCAGAGCGCACCATGGTAGGGCCGCCGATATCGATGTTCTCAATGGCATCGGGCAGCGTGCAGTCAGACTTGGCAACAGTGGCGGCGAAGGGATAGAGGTTCACTACCACCAGATCAATACCGCTGATGCCGTGCGCGGCCATTACGGCGTCGTCCTGACCACGACGACCGAGAATGCCACCATGGATCATCGGGTGAAGTGTCTTCACACGGCCATCCATCATCTCTGGGAAACCGGTATGGTCGGAGACTTCCGTGACCGGGATATTATTTTCCTTAAGCAGCTTATAGGTGCCGCCGGTGGACAGCAGATTCACACCTGCATGGCTGAGTTCGCGGGCGAAATCGACAATGCCTGTCTTGTCGGAAACGGAGATCAGGGCCTGTTTGATAGTCTGGGGCATGATGCACTCGAATACACAATGAGAGAAAACGGGTGTGCAGCTTCCTGCCTATTTATTGCGGAGCCTAAGGTGAAGTCCCCAGCAAATAAAAAAGGGCGTTCATCGCCCTTTTTTTGATCAGCCTGATTTACATCAGGCCGTGATCTTTAAGCTTCTTACGCAGCGTGCCACGGTTTAGTCCGAGAATTTCGGAGGCACGGGTCTGGTTGCCACGAGTGTATTCCAGTACCACTTCAAGAAGTGGCCCTTCGACTTCGGCCAATACCATGTCGTACACGTTTGTGACGTGTTCGCCATTAAGGTTGCCGAAGTAATTACGCATGGCGTACTCGACGTGATCACGCAAAGTTTTCTGCGCAGGTCCGGTCGTAAACTGCTGTTTCAATGTGGAAATATCCATGCCGTTACTGCTGAGTTCGCCTAGAAGCGACGGTTCCATATTCAAGCTGTTCATGCCGCTCTTACCTCTCCATTTGCAAGACGCCCGAAATAGTCTCGGGCAAAGGCCAGTTGCTGGACCGACGATTCTAGTTTGTTGAAAAAATGCGATGTTGCAGCACCATCAGGAAGGTACTCCGAGTACCAGCTCATGTGCTTGCGGGCAAATCGCAAACCCTGGAATTCACCGTAAAACGCGTAGAGATCTTCCAGATGGCCCAAAACAGTTTCCCGTACCTCATCGGATGATGGCGGAGGTAGGTGTTCCTGGGTACGAAGGAAGTGATTTATCTCGCGAAAAATCCACGGCCGACCATGAGCACCGCGGCCGACCATAATACCATCGCAGCCGGTCTGAACAAGCACCATTTCGGCCTTTTCCGCTGAGTCGATATCGCCGTTGGCAAAGACAGGAATATTCACGGACTGCTTGACAGCCCTGATGGTGTTGTATTCAGCGGCCCCCATGTATTTGTCAGCACGGGTACGCCCGTGCATGACCAATAACTGGATGCCACAATCTTCTGCAATGCGTGCAATCTGCACACCATTGCGGTTGTCGTGATTCCATCCCGTACGGGTCTTCAGTGTCACTGGCACACTGACGGCATTAACGACAGTGGAGAGAATCTCTGCCACAAGTTTCTCGTCTTGCATCAGTGCTGATCCTGCTAGCCGGTTACAGACTTTTTTGGCAGGACAACCCATGTTGATATCAATAATTTGTGCGCCAAGGTCGACGCAGGCGCGCGCAGCATCGGCCATCATGTCAGCGTCATAGCCGACAATTTGTATGGCGCGTGGAGAGGCTTCACCGGTGTAGTCGAGTCGTGTGGATGACTTACGGGATTTCCACAGCCGGGTATCAGAGGCCACCATCTCGGAGACCACATACCCAGCACCCCAACGTCGACACATTTGCCGAAAAGGACCATCCGTCACGCCAGCCATAGGAGCGAGGGCAATGGGGGTGTCCAGCGTGTAGGGGCCAATATTGACGGGCTTGAGCATGACGCCGACTCAAATAAGGGGCGCGGATGATAGCCGTCTGAGGCCGTGGGGGAAAGCGGGGCGGCATGGCCGCCCGACGAAATCAGAGCAGTGGGCTAAGTGAGTAGTTCAACGCATCATTGCCCGGATTAACAATGCTAAGGGAGATGCGCACGGGTGTTTCAGGAGGCATCCGGCGCATATGGGCTGCCTCACCGGCCAGATATTCACCTGGGCGAAACAACCTGCTTGCCACAACGTCATCCTGACTGTTGGTAAAGCGAAGCAATAAAACCGGGAATGGCTGAGCGAAGGGCGCTTCATTCTTGAGAATAGCATCCACCTGTAATGCATCATCAACCTTGGAGTGTTTGCGGACGACCAGTTCGTTGATCTTCAGGCGAGACGGGTCAGGAATGTCCGGCAGGCGGCAATTCGGGATCTGGGTACAAGCCTGCTCCATAATTGGGCGGCTTTTTGGATTGATTGCCAATGCGTCAAGATTGAAATAAATGTACTGGGCAGCAAACATGGCCACTGTCACTAGGCACAGAAAAGTCCACGTGAGCAGGTGTCCCCAGTTGATCGGTTCACGTCGTGGCTTGATGACCACTGGTGCGTCAACATGGGCCAATGGGCGATCCATTGAGAATGGGTTTGAGGCGGCACTCGAGGTAGAAGTAAGTGGTGCTGTACTGCCGCTCAAGTCGTCGTCATCCAGAAAGCCGAGTACATCGGCATCTTCGCTGAGAAAGTCATCTGCAGGGCGTTCGGTTGGCGGAGGAGTGGATGCGCTCCGTGCGGGTGCTCCCAATGCGGTGAAAACGTCTTCTTCGGCATCGGCCAGGTACCCTAGCGCCGCGGCTAGCTTAGGGTTCTTAGGGGTCTTCTTCTCTTTGTCGTCAATCAACTCCATGCCGTACTTGTGCTTGTCCTGTTTTTCCTCGTCTGCCAGCTCGGAAAGGATGTCTTTAGCCCAGGATTCGTCAGCACTATCACTGATACGGTCAGTCTGTTCGCCGCCGAGTGAAAGCCCTTGGCCAGCGTCATCGAGTAGGTCGTTAAGCTCATCATCAAAGCGGAAGCCTTTGCCCTGAGATGTTGGTGGAGTGATGTTGGTGCCGCTATCGATAAAATCGTTGACCTCATCGTCGCTAAAGCCAAAGTCGTCATCACTGGCGGCTGTTAATCCTGAATCTGCACTGCTAGTTTCTTCAATTAGACCGAGCGCCCATGACTCGTCACCTTTATCCTTCGCTTTTGGTTTTGCGGGTGCTGATGCAGGCACAGCAGCGGGCGTTGATCCGACCAGATGCTGGTCTGCGCGGAAGACCTGCAAGCAGGAGCCGCAGCGTACGCTACCGCCTTTGGCGGTCAGTTGGGTGTCGCTGATACGGAAAGTGCTGCCGCAATGTGGGCACTTGGTCTGCTTGGCATCAGTCATCTTGGTATCCTTATCCCTGCGAGCTAAACGGTCTTGCTCGTCAAATCTACTGCCTGTCAGCGTTTTTTAATAGCGACCACTGCGTGACGGGCCAGAATTCAGGCGCGTCGTGTGCCGGAAAGCCGGCACCAGTCTTCTTCTTTTATAGCCAATCCGTCCATGTCGAACCACTCTTCGTAAACATCACGCAGTTCATCTACTTGGGTGCGAATGATACCGGATAGGGCGATATGACTGCCCGTATGCGTATGAGCGGCCATGACAGGAGCCAGCATCGCCAATGGCCCCGCCAGAATATTGGCGACAATAACATCTGCCTGCATGGCCGGTAGGTCATCTGGCATAAAAACGTGAACGCGGTCACCCACGCCATTGTGGTCGGCGTTATTACGGGTGGCCGTCAACGCCTGCGGGTCATTATCAACACACCAGGCTTCTTTGGCTCCCAGCAACAGCGCCGCCACTGCCAGAATGCCCGAGCCACAACCATAGTCGATCACGGTCTTGCCGTTTAAGTCCAAGCTGTCCAGCCACTCCATACAGAGCGCGGTGGTCTGGTGGGTGCCAGTGCCAAAGGCCAGGCCAGGGTCTAACAATAGGTTGACGGCATTTGGATCAGGTGGCGGAGTCCAGCTGGGCACTACCCAGAGACGGTCGCCAAAGCGCATGGGGTGATAGTGATCCATCCATGCCCGTACCCAGTCTTTATCCTCCAGCACTTCGACGCGGTGGTTGGGTAGGGCCTCGCCCAACTGTGCCTCCATGAACTCAATGATGGCGTCTACTTCAGAGTCGATGGTGAAAATACCGATCACACGGGTGGCATCCCAGAGTGGTGTTGCGCCGGGGGGCGGCTCCAGTAAGGGCTGGTCAGCCGAGTCTTCCATCAGGACAGCGGCGGCTCCCAGTGTTTCCAGTAGCTCTTCCAGCACAGGAGCCTGGGCCTTGGTAGTGTCGATCTTTAGTTGCAGCCAGCTCATCAGCAAAGTTCCGGGGCAAAAAAACAGGCGCGGAGTGACGTTGCCGGCACTCCGCGGTTAACAATAAGGAAAGAAGCCATAAGCCTTAAAGGCCCAGCTTTTTTTCCAAATAATGAATGTCGACTCCGCCACGGGCAAAGTTGGCATCGCGCATGATTTCATCCTTGTGCAGCAGGATATTGCTGCGGATGCCTTCAACCACAATCTCATCTAACGCATTGCGCATACGCGCAAAGGCGACGTCACGCGTTGGTCCATAGGCAATCAGTTTGCCAATCAGCGAGTCGTAGTTAGGAGGAACGGTGTAGCCCGAATAAATATGGGTATCCATGCGAATGCCTGGGCCGCCTGGTGCGTGAAAGTAATTAATTTTGCCAGGGCAAGGCATAAAGGTTTTGGAGTCTTCCGCATTGATGCGGCATTCGATGGCATGGCCCTGAATCTTCACATCTTTTTGCGTCAGTGACAGGCCCAGTCCAGCTGCTACTCGTAGCTGCTCCTTGATGATATCGACGCCTGTTATCATTTCGGTGACAGGGTGTTCTACCTGAACGCGCGTGTTCATTTCAATGAAATAGAACTGCTCATTTTCGTAAAGAAACTCAAAAGTGCCTGCGCCCCGGTAGTTCATTAGCTTGCAGGCTTTGACGCACGATTCAGCCACTTGGTCGCGAATGTCTTGGGGAATGCCAGGGGCGGGGGCTTCTTCTACCACTTTTTGGTGGCGACGCTGAAGTGAGCAGTCGCGATCGCCCAGATGGATAGCATCACCATTGCCGTCGCCCAACACCTGAATTTCGATGTGCCGCGGGTGCTCGAGAAACTTCTCCATATAGACCGTGTCATCGCTGAATGCCGCTTTGGCTTCTGAGCGAGTGACAAAAAGCGAGTTCAGCAGAGCAGATTCGGTGTGCACCACACGCATGCCACGACCACCGCCGCCGGCAGCGGCCTTGATGATGATGGGGTAGCCGATACGGCGAGCCGCGGCGACAGCATTTTCTTCAGTGACGGCGCCATCAGAGCCAGGAACAGTGGGAACACCGGCCTTTTTCATGGCCTCAATCGCCGAAACTTTATTACCCATGAGGCGGATAGTTTCTGCTTTTGGGCCAATAAAGGTGAAGCCAGAGGTTTCTACTGCTTCGGCAAAGTCAGCATTTTCCGCGAGGAAACCGTAGCCGGGATGAATGCCTTGAGCATCCGTCACTTCTGCAGCGGAAATGATGGCTGGAATATTGAGATAACTATCCTTTGAGGCAGCAGGTCCGATGCAGACAGATTCATCTGCGAGTCGTACATGGAGCAAGTCACGGTCAGCCTTGGAATAAACGGCGACAGTACGGATGCCCATTTCCTTGCAGGCTCTCAAGATGCGCAGTGCAATTTCGCCTCGATTGGCGATAACAACCTTTTCTAGCATAATGGCGTGGTCTTTATCAGGCGATGGTGAACAGGGGTTGATCGAACTCGACCGCCTGACCGTTTTCTACCAGGATGCTTTCGATCACACCGCTTTGTTCGGCCTCGATCTGATTCATCATTTTCATGGCTTCAATGATGCAGATCACGTCACCCTTCTTGATCGTCTGACCTACCTCAACAAAGTAGGTGGCACCGGGAGACGGGGAGCGATAAAACGTCCCGACCATGGGGGAGCGCTGAACGAAGCCACGCGTAGCGGGCTCGACAGGTGCCAGTGCAGGGCCTTGGCTCGGCTCTGCCGTTACAACGGCGGCTGCTGGGGCTGCCATCATCTGTACAGAGTTTGGCGCGGTAATGACATGTGTGGACGAGACGGGACGATGGCGGCAAATGCGAACGGACTCTTCACCTTCTGTGATTTCCAGCTCATCGA
>ERZ724527.33-NODE-33-length-61562-cov-9.259710_pt1 | contig 61562 bp, 51 predicted proteins | sample MGYA00376060_ERZ724527 | MGnify/ENA primary metagenome ERZ724527 (study PRJEB28724, sample SAMN07190886) | activated sludge metagenome | isolation source: activated sludge of sewage treatment plant in Hong Hong | place: USA: Christiansburg, Virginia | collected...
TTTATGGGTTGAAACATGACCTTTTTTTTTTTTTTTAATAAAGAGTACTCCTTTTTGCAATTCAAAAGAATTTATAAAAGCAGTTTTTTGATTGTTCACTGTTTGTTTCTGAACAATTTGGGCGTTGGTATTTATTACTTGAACTAACTGAATTGGTTCAACTGCTGTTACTAAAACCTTGTTGCCAAGCTTCGAAATTTTTATGGCTTCGTTTGTTGTTGCTTCTAGTTTAATAATTGATGAGTAACTAAACTTTCCATCTTTACCAATCACTTTAATTCTATAAAAAATTGCAGCATTGGTGCTTGCTAAACTAGTAAAACTGTAACTGGCAAATGCTTTTTCTTCTGATACAAAGACTTTGCCTATTTCACTAAAGTTTACACCGTTTTTACTTTGTTCAATTACAAAAGCATCGCCCAACTCTTGTTCTAATACTGTCCAACTTAATTGATGTTTATTGGCAATTAATTTACCTGAGAAATTTTGCAATTTAATAGGTAGTGGATTTACTGCTATTATTTTGTACAAACTTCCATTAGCACCAACTGCATATAATGTTCCATTATTCGATTCGCCAAAGCCTACAATATTAGTAGGTGCTTTATTGGTTGTTTGATACGATAGCCAACCGCCTGAACCATTTGATTTAATTAACCAATTGTTCTTGCTTATATAATCTGATGTAATATAATATCCTTGCAAAGAAGGATATTCTGTTCCTCTATAAACATAGCCTCCTGTTATTGAATAGCCTCCTGTGGCATTGTTATGCCCATACTCAAAAATGGGCATTTTATAACTGCTAATAATACTACAACTACTTGTATTGTATGGTTGAGTTCCTTCGTAACAACGCCAACCATAATTGTTGTTGTTTAATTCGGTAGATGGTGTAAAATTTACTTCTTCCAAAGCACCTTGACCAACGTCGGCAATCCACATATCTCCAGTTTGTCTATCAAAACTCCAACGCCAAGGATTGCGTAAACCCATTGCTATAATTTCTTCTTTAAATGTTTGAGTAGCAATATAGGGATTGTTAGGAGGAATTGTATAGTATGGAGGAGTTGAAAAACTATCGACATTAATACGTAACATTTTACCTAAATAAGACGAGCCATTTTGTGAATAATTATTAGGATCGCCACCGCTGCCACCATCCCCTATTCCAAAGTACAAGAAACCATCTATTCCAAAATTTAATTTTCCTCCATTGTGATTGGTAAAAGGCTTTGGTATGCTCATTAATACAACACCACTTGTAGGATCTGCTTCTTGTGCATTTGTTTCTTTAGTTCTATATCTTGCTAAATTTATATTTCCGTTTGCAGTATTATAATAAACAAAAAAGTATCGATTGTTTGCATAATTTGGATGAAATGCTAAACTTAGTAAACCCATTTCACCACTAAAATTTGTAATTGAAGTTATGTCTAAAAAAGGCGTTGCAATAGTGTTTGTACCATCCCAAATTTTTACTTTACCAGCTTGCTCTACAACAAACAATCTTGTATCGCCAGCATTTACAATATCAACAGGTGCGGTAAAACCATTAGTTACAACATTGTAACTGATTTCGGGTTGTGCTTGCACTTGCAAACAAACCACCAAAAAGGCAAGAAATAAGTAACATTTATTCATAATTAAGGAATTTATCTTAATTACGTGTAAACCATTTGAATGGTTTAATATTTACAATAATTTATGTAATTCTTTAATGCTAAAACCATGTTCGAATGCTTTTAAAAGCTTGCCATTTTTATCGTAAACTGCAACAAATGGCGTAAATTTTACATTGTAAAAAGTAGGTAAAAAATATTTTAAATCTCTACCAATTTTAATGTTATCGAAATCTTTTAAATGATATGTTTTTTCAAATTCGGATAACTCTTTCAGTGATTTGTATGAGGTTAGTATAAAAAAAACATCTTTTACAAAATTGATGCTATCAGTTAATTCTTTGGTTTGAATTTTACAATGACCACAGTCTGGACTTAAGTAGATAATTACTACAGGCTTATCTTTTGGCAAGTTGGCTTTTGAAAAATTACTACTATCCGTTAACATTATTTTAAAAGGTGGAACAAAAGGAACTTTTAAATATGGTGGAGTTGTATCTGACACTTGTGCATGAATGTTACTAAATAACATACATGATATAGCTAAAAAAAATATTTTTTGCATGTAGAATTTTAAAAAATGTTTCATTGTATTTTTAACTTAAATATTTTAAAAAATTGCATCTAAATGCTCTTTTTTTAATGGCTTAGAAATAGAACCAATTACACAACTATATGAATGTGCTTTTTTGGTATCTTCAGGATCGGCAGTTGAAGAAAGAATATATACTTTTGGAATTTTAATTAGGTGATTGTCAATTAACTGGAATTCATTTAAAAAATCCCAACCGTTCATAACTGACATATTGATATCTAAAAAAATAACCTCGGGTAATGGTTCATTCAATTCAATTAAGTTGTGTAAATAGTCAATTGCTTCTTGCCCATTTATTTTAGATACAATCGTTTCGCCAAAGCCTGTCATTTTAAGGATTCTATCACAAACTAAAATTGTAATAGGATCATCTTCTATTAAAAGTATTTTCTTAAATTTTGTCATTGTATTTTAAATACACTTTAAAGGTAGTACTTTCATATAATTCACTTTCAACTTCAATTTTTCCACCCATTGCCATTATTTGTGCTTTAATCATATACAAGCCCAATCCTTTCCCTTCTTTTCCTGAATGAAAACGTTGGTACAAGCCAAAGATTCTATCTTTATATCTTTCCAAATCAATCCCCATTCCATTGTCTTTAAATTCAATAACAATCCACTTTTCAATGATGTTAGTGGTTATTTGAATAACAGGTTCTCGTAAAGGAGATTTGTACTTTATAGCATTAGAAATTAAGTTTAAAAAAATACTTTCTAAATGCAGTTTATTGTATTCTACTTTATCAACTTCATTAAAATTGGTTTCAATTATAACATTTTGATCTTTTAATAAACTATCAATATTTCGTTTTACTAGGTTTGCAGTTTCGGTTAAACTTAATGTTTCTAAAGTAATATTGGTATTGGATTTTAACACCAAAACTTCCAATAAATCGTTCAAGGTTTCATTTAATTGATTGGTAGCTTCTTCAAATTTTTCAATCAATACTTTATTAAATGGCTCAGTTGGATTTTCCCTATCGTATAGATGAAGCAAACTAATTAAGTTGGCTACAGGAGCTCTTAAATTGTGAGAAGTAATAAATGAAAACTGTTGTAAATCTTGGTTGTTTTTAATTAATTCTTCTGTTAAAGATTTCTGTTCTTCATTTAATCTTTTGGTTTCTGTAACATCTCTAGAATTGATTACAATGCCACGTACCGCAGGATCATCGTATAAATTGGTAACAACAGTTTCTAACCAACGATATTCTTTTTTTGCATTTGGAAAACGATAAGGACCAAAGTGCATTTGTCTAGTTCCATCTCTCAACATACTATCAAACGTTGCTCTAGTCCATTCCATATCTTTAGGATGAATAAACTGAAATACATTTTTCCCAATATCTGTTACTGGATCATTTCCTAAAATTGTAGTAACAGTAGAGCTTGAATATTTTACAAACCCTTCTTCATCAATAATCGAAATCATATCTGCCCCACTTTGCACCAACCCTTTAAATCGTTGTTCAGAAAGTAGCACTTCATCTTCGGCAAGTTTTCTCACTTCAATATCCCTAATCATTACAATCATTCCTTTTATATGTACATCATGGTACATATTTTTTCCTTTCATTTCTACCCAAACATAATGCCCATTTTTATGTTTAATTTGTATGTCTAAACTGCCTTCACTTTCTGCAACATTGGCAATTTCAAATACAACTTTTTCAGCTTGTGCTTTATAATCTTCATGTATAAAATCAAAACATTTTGTACCAATTAATTCTTCTGGTAAGTAACCCAATATTTTTTCAACTGCTGGCGATGCTTCAACAATAAAGTTGTTGGTATCTTTAATCAGCATGGCATCAAACGATTCTCTAATAATGGTTTTATTTCTTTCTTCACTAGCTTTTAACTTCAACTCTGCACTTTTCTTTTCAGTAATATTGGTTGATGTTATGAAAACGCCAACAATATCATCTTCGCTAAATAATGGTCTAAAGCTGTGGTTGTAAACGTGCAAAATTCCTTTATCATCGGCAAAACTAGTTTCACGTTCTGCTTCTTGCCCATCAAATACTTGTTCAAATGTGTTAATTAATTCTTCTACATCAGCATCTCTAATTAAATCTAATAATGAGATGCCTGATTGTAATTCTTGGCCAAAGAAAAATGGTGAATGTTCTTGTGCAGCTTTATTGTATGTAATTACTCTTAGTCGGCTATTTACAATGATAAATGATTCTTTTGTGTTGTTTAACAACAAGCCCATTCTTTGTTCGGCTAAAGCCAATGCATTATCAGCAACTTTTTTTGCCTGAATGTCTCTATAGTTCATTACAATGGCTTCTATCTTACTAACCTGCAACATATTGTTGCCATTGACTTCAATAAAAATCCAATTGCCTTGTTTATTTTTTACCCTCAATTCAACCGATCTAATACTACTAGGATTGTGCAACAACCAATGTAACCAAGTTGAAATAATTAGCTTATCGTCGGGATGAATTAAATTAAAAAAATGTGTTTCTTCTAATTCCGATTTTTCATAACCCAAAACATTTTTAACAGATTCAGAAACGTATAAAACTTTTAATTCTTCATCAACCAATTGAAATGTGTCGGTAGAATTTACAACCAATGCTTTAAACAATCCTTCACTTTTAATGAGTTGTTTAAGCGATTCATGTTTATTGGTTGTATCAAAAAGTCCAATTCCAATACCCATTAAATATCCTTCTGAATTGTGCAATGGATGCAACTCACAATCAAACCAAACACTATCGCCAAGATTTGTATTTTTTAAATTGAAAGAAAATTTACTTACCTCTGGATTTTGAATACAATTTTTTATTTGTTGATAATATGCTTTTAAAAATACTTGGTTGATTAAAGTTCCATAATGACTGGCTTCTTGTACATCTTGGTTAAATAAATTTTTGTGTATTAACTTATACTTTTTGTTGGAAGAAATAATGAATAAATCCTTATCAACAATTAAATAAGCATCGTGTGTACCTGCTAAAAATGCTTCTAATATGTTTTCTGCAGAAAAAGCAGAGGGTAATTTTTGGGTATTCATATTTAAGCAATAATGTGTAGTAGTTTTAACAATTCAATAGAGTTCTAGCCGTTAACGAAAATTTACTAGTAAAGTTGTATCCAAATATCAGCTTTTACTGTCATTTGTAACTAATTTTTCAACGGTTACCAAATCTACAATTTCTACGTTCATGGGAATTAATCCAATTTGTACAATTGCTCTTTTTCCCCTAATTTCTTTAACCTCACCAATTTGATAATTTTTTTTCAGTTTTACTAAGCTGCCAACTTCAACTGGTGTAACCAATTCTTTGAATTTATTGTCAACTTTTTTAGCCAATTTATTAATCACTACTTGTTCTTTCTTTTTAAACAGTAAATCTTGTAAATGTTGAATTACTTCGTTTTTATTGGTGCTTTTTTTCCAATCTAAAACAATTTGTCTAAGCTTACGCTCCATATCTTTTAAATAAACAATTCTATCTTCAGAAATTTTGTTTTGTTGTTTCAACAATTCAACTTGTTGTACATGTTTTTCTTTGTTTAAAACAATTTCCATTTCTTTTTTTAAATGTTCATTTTCTTTGAGCAAACGTTGTAAATCTTTCTTTTCTTTATCTACTTGCTGCAAAGTTTTTTCTGTATTGTTCAACAATTTATCAAGTTGAAAATGCTCATCATCTACCAATTTTCTAGCACGTTGAATTAACGGTTGTGGCAAACCAATTCTTTGTGCAATAGCAAACGTATAACTGCTACCAGGTTTACCAACAGTAAGTTGATACATGGGCAATAAGTTTTTTTCATCAAAAGCCATTGCACCATTTACAATACCAGGTGTATGATTGGCCATTATTTTTAAGTTTAAATAATGGGTTGTAACAATGCCCATTGCATGTCTTCTACAAAGTTCTTCCATAATTACTTCGGCAAAAGCACCACCTAAATTGGGATCACTTCCACTACCCAATTCATCTATAAAAAACATGGTTTTGCCATTGGCCACTTCAATAAAATGCTTCATGTGCAATAAATGGCTAGAGTATGTACTCAACTCAAATTCAATACTTTGTGTATCGCCAATGTGAATAAATAATTGCTTAAAAATACCCATTTGCGATGTTGGATGAACTGGTACCAACAAGCCACTTTGCAACATCAATTGATTTAAACCAATTGTTTTCATAGTAACAGTTTTACCGCCTGCATTGGGGCCACTGATGACCAATATTCTATTTTTTTCATCCAACGTTAAACTAACAGGAATTGTTTTTTTACCAGTTCCTTTATTGTATAAAAACAACAATGGGTGGTATGCATCTTTTAAATCTAAATGAGCTTTGTCTGTTATATTGGGCAACTCACCACTTACGTCAATCGCCAATTTAGCTTTGGCTTTAATAAAATCAAACTCACCAACTATTTGTAAGTAGGTTGTTAGCAAAGGTGCATAAACACTGAGTTTGGCGGTTAAGCTTTTTAGAATTCGTAAAACTTCTCTACGCTCTTCGCCTTCTAAAGAATATAACTCATTGTTTAATTCAATGGTTTCTTCGGGTTCAATAAATGCTGTTTTTCTGCTATCGCTTTCGCCATGTAAAATTCCTTTTACTTGGCGTTTATGTTCAGCAAAAACTGCAACTACTCTTCTTCCACTGCTAAAGCTTTCATCAATATCTGCAGAATAACCAGCCTTTGCCAACTTTTGTAATACTTTTTCAAAGGTTCGCCTTAATTCATTTCTTTTTTTATACAAGCTCATCCTTATTTTTTGCAAATCGGCACTTGCTGTATCTCTTACTGTACCATATTCATCTAATACTATTTCAATAAAATCTTTAATGTTTTTTTCGTAATAACTATGTTCAATAACGTTTGCCAATGCACTGTAAGCCATTCTTCTTTCAGCATCGAACCATCTAAAAATATTGCTCATGTTTTCAGACAAACGCTTTACGTCCATCATTTCATCTTCTTTTAATGTAGCACCATCAATGCCCAATAATTTCAACTCTTTAGAAAGGTTTAATGTAAAATCGCTTGGAAAATATTGACCTTGTTGCAGTAAAAGTTTGTATTCGAAAGTTTGTCTTAATTCAATCTCTATATATTCTTTTCTTGTATGAATTCGCAAATTTTCAGCCTTCAATTTGGCATAAACAGTTTTGCAATGCTCAGCCAAAAGCAATTTAATTTTATCGAATTCCAATTGTGTTAATGCCGATTCGGGATACAGTTTTATCATCTTTTCTTACTTATTACAACAACTAGAATATTTTGTTGTAGGTAGCGAAAATAATGAGTTTTAAACAGCATTGGTTGAGTATAATCATAAAATTAAAAAAGATATGAAAAGCACAAAGCAGAGTTTACAATAGCTCTATTGTTGAAGATTTTGTAACCCGTATTTCAATGAATACAAATTAGATTATGTATCAATAAAGAGTGCGTACATTTATAAAATATGTTTTTGCAAACGAATGAACAGAATTTAATTGAGCAGCAATATTGTTTACAAGAATTGATATTTTATAAATTGTTTCATTATCATTACTTTGTAAAAAATAATCGTAATGGCTACAAATATTAAATGCCCAAGTTGCAATTTTGAGTTTCCGCTAGAAGAAGCGTTGAACGATGAATTAAAAGAAAGCATTGAAAAAGAGAAGAATGAATTAAGGCATCAGATGATTGATTTTAAAAAAACAAAAGAAGAGGAGCTTAAAAAAGCGGAGCAAATTTTTCAAAAACAATTGCAACAAAAAGAAGAAGAACTTAACACTCGAGTAACTGCAGAAAAGCAAAAAATACAACAAGAACTTCAAGAGAGTTTAAAAAAAAGCATTACTGCCGATTTTGAAAATAGAGTAAAAATGTTGCAAGACGATGCTGCCGAGAAAGATGAAAAACTAAAACTTGCCAGACAAAAAGAAATAGAATTTTTACAAAAAGAACAAGCTTTAAAAACCAAAGAAGAAGAACTGCAATTATCGTTACAACGACAATTGGTACAAGAACGTGAAAAAATTAAAGAGCAATTTCAAAAAGAAGAGGTAGATAAAATTCAATTAAAAGAACAAGAATTTCAGCTTAGAACTAGAGAGTTAGAAAAGCAAATTGAAGACCAAAAAAAATTGGTGGATGAAATGAAACGCAAGGCTGAACAAGGTTCTATGCAATTGCAAGGCGAAGTGCAAGAATTGTTGTTAGAGGAACTGTTGCAAACTACTTTTCCTTTTGACAATATAGCTCCTGTGGGTAAAGGTGTACGTGGTGCAGATTGTATTCAAACAGTAAGAAACCAATTGGGCAATGAAGTGGGTAAAATTATTTTTGAAAGTAAACGAACCAAAGATTTTACCAATGATTGGATTGAAAAACTTAAAACAGATATGAGAAATTTAGGTGCCGATGTTGCTGTAATTGTTACACAAGCGTTACCTAAAGATATGGATCGTTTTGGCGAAAAAGAAGGTGTTTATATTTGTACTTTTTCCGAAGTAAGAAGTGTAGTATTGTTGTTACGCAACGCATTGCTTAAAATTTACGATGCTAAAAAAAGTCAAGAGAACAAAGGAGACAAAATGGTAATGTTGTACGATTATTTAATTGGCAACGAATTTGGAGAACAATGGAAAGCCATACGAGAAGGTTTTATGAGTATGAAACTTTCTATACAAAGAGAAAGAGATACCATGGAAAAACTTTGGAAATCGAGAGAAAAACAATTGGAAAAAGTATTGTTGAATGCAGCCCATATTAAAGGTTCTATTGAAGGAATTGCAGGTGCAGATGCTGTGAATTTAAATATTTTAGACGATGATGATGCTTTACTTTTAGACTAAGAAATATGATTATTGAAAGTGTAGAAAATGGTTCAAACGATAGACCTAGCAAGAAAAAAATCATTTTTCCTGTTACAGAATCTTTGCGTAAATACCTAAGTAAATATAGTAGAGAGGTTGATTTACCTGCTACTTACGAAGACTTACAACGCTTTATTTATACCACTCCTATTAAAGGTAAAAATGGTCAACAAGACTCGTCTTGGGAAAGAGCTTCGTATGATATGTATGAGTGGCAACAGCTAAAAGAAAACCTTATTAAAAATTATGCAATTCTAAAAACCAAAGGCGATTTAGAATACATACACAATTTAGATGTTGCTGCTATAGACTTTTGTTATTTTGGCAATAGCCAACCCTTTAGAATAAGTATTGTAAATAAGTTTAACGATAACTACGATCACTACTACATAAAAAAAGCAGATACCAGTAGAATTTTTGGATTGGAATTAGAACATTTATTATCGCCCAATAGAATTACTTATTTTACCAATAACAATACACTTATTGAAGAACATATTCCTGGTATTCCAGGAGATGTTTTTATTACAAACTATTTGCATAAAAGTGAAACCAATCAAATACGTTTAGCCAAGGAATTTGTAAAATTTAATACCCGTTGTTTTGCACAATTGTTGGGCGATATGCGTAGTTATAATTTTATTGTAAACATTACTCCAGATATATTAAATTATCAATACAGATTTAGGGCAATTGATTTTGATCAACAAAGTTATGAAGGCAGAAAAAATTTATATTTACCACAATTTTTTAAAGAGAACAATGCTTTTGTACAAATCGTTTCAAGCCATTTAAACAAAGAATCCATTGCACAATATCAAGCAGAAGAAAGAACCTTAATGGCTTATCGTTTAGCATCTGCACGTTATAGGATTAAAGAACTTTCGGATATTATGATTGCCGAAGAAATTTCTAAGCCAGAGAAAGTAAAACAATTGAGTAAAGAGTTGGCCGAACATCATCATCAACCTTCATTTTTAAAAGCCCATACCATGGGTCAAATTGTTAAGCTACAACTAAAACAAGAGCTCAAAAAAAGTTTAGTTCATATACCCAAAATTGGATTTAGAATAGCCGATTAATTGTAGAAAATAATTTCCAAATTTCAAGTGGAAGCTTCAAGCTTTACATTTGCAACAATTTTTATAAAATGCATTTGAATACAGTAATTTTTGATATGGATGGTTTACTAATTGATAGTGAACCATTGTGGCACGAAGCAGCAGATGAAGTTTTTAAATTGTATGGAGTTAGTTTAAGTAATGAACAATATAAAACTACCACAGGTTTGCGTACCAGAGAGTTTGTGCAATGGTGGTTTAAACAATTTAATATTGGCGATGAAGAATTGGCTAAAGCAGAGAAAAAAATTGTTGGTTTGGTAGTTGAAAAAGTAAAAACAAGAGGCAATACAATGCCAGGCCTACACCATATTTTCAACTTTTTTCATCAGAAAAATTTCAAAATCGGGTTGGCAACTTCTTCTCCTCAAGCGTTAATTGATATTGTTGTTGAAAAAACAGGTATTGCCAATTTATTGAATGCAACTGCAAGTGCCGAAAATTTAGCCTATGGCAAACCGCACCCTCAAGTATATTTAGATTGTGCTAAATTGTTAAATGCACATCCGCATGAATGTATTTGTTTTGAAGATTCTTTCAATGGATTAATTGCAGCTAAAGCAGCTAGAATGAGTTGTGTAATTGTGCCACACCACTCTCAAACCAAAGATGAACGTTGGGGTGCAGCAGATTTAAAATTATCGTCTCTTCAAAATTTTGGAGAGTTACATTTTGGTTTATTGAGTAGATAATATTATTCCAATAATTTATTTCTCATAGCATACATAATTAAACCAGCAATGGTTTTAGCACCCACTTTTTGCTTCATACTTTGCCTAATGGTTTCTACTGTTCTTGGGCTAAGAAATACTTCTTGAGAAATTTCTTCTGTGGTTTTATCTTCACTAATTAGTTTAATAATGCGTAATTCTTTTTCGTTAAACTTAATTGTGTTGGGATAAAATCGTTTAACTGTTTTTTTATGTTGAAGCTTTAACAATACAGCCGAATTCACTAAATCGTTAAAATAAAAATCCTCGTTCATGCAAGTAACAATAGCATGATAAATTTCTTGAGGATCGGTGGTTTTTGTTAAATAAGAATTGGCTCCCATTTCCATCATTCTCGTAATAATTTCCTGATCATCGTACATACTAAGTACAATAATTTTTAGGTCTTCATATTCATGTCGAATCATTTTGATGGCTTCAATTCCATCAATTTCAGGCATTCGAATGTCCATTAACAACACATCTGGAAGTTTAATTTTAAGTTTATGGGTCATATCTCTTCCATCCTCAGCTTCCCATAAAATTTTTATGTAGTCTTTATCTTTTAAAGAAGTTCTTAACCCATCTCTAAAAATTTTGTGATCATCTGCAATGGCCAATTTAATGGTTCGTTCTGTTGTCATAGTGGGACGATTAGAATTAACAGGTTTTCAGAGAATTGATTTTAATTTTCAGCCGTTTTCAACACCAATTGAGTTATCCACATACAAGCAGGTTTATTGATTCATCGTATTCTTTCTATGCACATTTACGATAGTTAATGATAAATATACGAAGTTTGAATAACGTAAAATTACGCACACAGTATAGTATAAACACTAAATCTTATGCTTAACTTTATATCAAAAAACAGCTTGAAACCCTTATTGACATTGAATTACATCAAATTTAACCTTTAATACGTATACATACAGGCATTGTGGATAAATACATTCGTTAGATATTAGATATTCATTAATCCCCATTATTAAACCTAATTAACTTAAAAAAAATGGCAAAAGAATTGATCGTTGTAAAAGGACGTGTTATTGAGCAAAACCGTTCATTTACCCCACAAGTTGGAGAAGATATTGGATACGAACTTGGTGCTAAGATGATTAAAAACTGGTTCGATCAAAATCCTGATGATGTATTGGCCTCTTTTACTGGTAGAGAAATTATTGAAAAAATACTTGCTCAACCTGGCTGTACAGGCTTAAGATTATTTAATGCAATTAACGATTTAGGTGTTAAACAATTGGTATTGGTTGGTGCCGATATTAATGGTAATAACATTTTAAATTATACCACTATTGGCGAAAACGGTGAAATTGTTAAACACAAAGGAATTGTTGCTGATAGAAGTACAATTTGTCCTCCAAGCTGTGGCGATACTGGTACAGTTGAGGTGAATTGGTTTGGTTAATTTTAATTTATACTTGTTGTAAGTTTTTTTAACATTTAATTGCTATTTTTGAAGGCATGTTAAAAATACCTCTACAACTTTTATCCATACTATCTCCAATTATACCCATTTTAATCTTTCTAATTTTCAAACACAATAGAAAAGAAAGATTAAAATGGGTAATTTTCGTTTTACTATTATTGGGCGTATTGGTTGATTTATTAGGTCTTAGATTGGCAAAGCACCAATCAAACAATGTTTGGCTAATTAATATTTATACATTAGTCGAATTTTCTCTACTCTCCTTCTTTTTTATTCGGTTACAAAAATTTAAACAAAATAAGTTTCACATTTTTGTTTATGCAACCTTTTTATTACTCTGGATGATTCAAAATTTTATTATCCAAAACATCAATCAATTCGACTATTTCTCACAGGCTATCGAATTCTTGATTCTTTTTATTTTTTGCTTATTGTACTTCTTTAAGAAAGCAAAAACCTACGACACTATTTTTATATATAATACTTACGAATTTTGGTTGGTAACTGCCATACTTATTTATTGTGCAGGTACATTTTTTAGTTTCTTTATTCCAATGAATATTAGCGAAAGAAACAAAGACACACTGGTTTTTGAATATATTTCAAGATTGGGCAACATTTTTAAAAGTATTTTAATAGCTATTGCTTTTACCATTGATCCTAAAAAGTTTGTAAAAAAACAACCCAACCCAAATAGTATTTATTACGTAACAGACTTTAAAGAACAAGACTAGCATATATGATTAGGTTATTAGACGCAACAACACATATTTCTCCAGTACTATTTTTAGGTACAATTGGTATGATATTATTGGCAGTTGCCTTAGTATTTTTTATTGTTTTTCATCAACGTAGAGTTATGCGTTATCAACAACGCATTCAGGTAATGGAAACTGAACATCAAAAAATGTTGTTACGTGCATCTATTAAATTGCAAGAAGAAGAAAGAACACGTTTAGCTGCAGATTTGCATGATGATGCTGGGCCATTATTGGCCACTGCAAGACTTTACTTAAACGATAACTTAGTGAATTTGGATAAAACTGCACAAATGCAATCCATATTTAATGCCAAGCAAATTATTGATGAAACCATTACACTTATTAGAAATATTTCTCACTCTTTAATGCCTCCAACCTTAAAGAACTTTGGACTTGAATCTGCTGTTACCGATTTTTTTCAAAAAATAAATAACTCTGGTTCAATTAATGCAAGCAGTAAATTTCATGATTATAAAGTAAGATTAAAGGCTGAAAAAGAATTGATCCTTTTTAGAATTATTCAAGAATTAATCAACAATATTTTAAAGCATAGTAAAGCATCATTTATTCACTTAACGCAACATGAACTTCCTGAAAAATTGATTATTCGTTTACATCACGATGGTAAAGGATTAACACAAGATGAATTTTTAAGATTTACTAAATTTAAAGATGGCTTAGGTTTAAAAAACATTCAAAGTAGATTGAGAGTAATACATAGCGATATTTTATATGAAGAAGATACATCACAATCGCTTTTTAAAGTAACAATTGATATTCCAAGAGAAGAGGGAGAAGTCATTTAAGAACTCCATTAACTTTAAATACTTTTAATCAACACTATGTATATAAAGAAATTAGTACAATTATAATTGTATAATTTATCTTAGCAGCATGTCAGCCGAAATTACTGTTGCAATTGCAGATGATCATAAAATTTTTCGTAAAGGTGTAATACTTTCATTACGCCATTATCCCAATATAAAGTTTGTTTTAGAAGCTGAAAATGGAGAAGAATTATTGAATAATATAGAAGCCGCCAATCCACAAGTTGTATTAATGGATTTAAGAATGCCTGTTAAAGATGGCATTGAAACTACAAAATACATTAACAAACATTATCCCAAAATTGCAGTGTTAATTTTAACTATGCATGAAGATGATAAGTTTGTTACACATTTAATGGAAAATGGTGCAGCTGGTTATTTACTAAAAAGCACAGACCCTCAAGAAATTAGAAAAGCCATTACTGAAGCTGCTGCTAAAGGTTTCTATTTAAATAATTTTGTAAATAGAATCTTGTTAAAACGTTCTCATATTAAGCACAAACCTGTAGAAAATTTAGCCCTCAACAACAATATCATTTCAGATAAAGAACGAGATTTACTCCGCTACATTTGTATGGAATTTACAAGTGAAGAAATTGGCGAAAAAATGGAAATTAGCTCTCGAACTGTAGAAGGAATGAAAGCTAGATTAATGGAACGTTTTGGCGTAAAAAACACTGCTGGCTTGGTTTTTTATGCTGTTAAAAATGAATTGGTGGAGTAATATTTACCAATTCATTTTTAGTTGAATTATTACTTGGCAATATCAATTTTCACTTTTTTATTCTTAATTTTTTGATCTTTAATTAGCTGTAGAGTTGCTCCTACTTTAATTTTTTTAATAGCAACAAAAGAGAAAAAATCTTTTACATCGATTAGGCCAATATCTTCTTTTTTCAATTGTCCTTTTTGGGATAAAAAACCAACAATATCAATTTTATTTACTTTATCTTTTTTACCAGCAGCAATAAATAAAGTAGACCATTTTGGTTTGTCTGGCAACTCGTATTTGTCTAACAAGGTTAAATCAACAACATCGGTTTCAATGTATTTTGGAACAGTTTCTTCTTCCGATAAAATAAGTACTACAGTACCACTAGCATCCATTCTTGCTGTTCTTCCATTTCTATGCACAAACATATCTTCTGTATGTGGTAAATGGTAATGAATAATGTATCTAATATTTGGAATATCTAAACCTCTTGCAGCTAAATCTGTAGTAACTAAAACATATGTACTTCCATTTCTAAACTTACACAATGCACTATCTCGTTCTTGCTGCTCCATTGCACCATGATAATATTCATTATATACTCCCTTATCTTTCAACAATGCACTTACACGTTCTACACTTTCTCTATGGTTACAAAAAACAATACTCGATTGACCGCCAATTTTACACAATAAATTAAATACAGTTTCAATTTTATCTTTGTCTTTACTGCGTACCAATTGTACAGCTAATTTTTCGGCAGGTAAATTTTCTTCCGAAAGAAAATTAAGCTTATGCTCTTCCGTCATGCCAATAAATGCAGGTATTTCAATCGATTCAGTTGCAGATGTTAGCATTCTTTTTTTAACATTGGGTAAAGCACCAATAATAAATGCAACCTCTTCACTAAAACCTAAATCCAATGTTTTATCAAACTCATCCAATATAATTTGTTCAATGGTATCAATGTGAATATTGCCTCTTCTAATATGATCTGCCAACCTTCCTGGTGTACCAACAATTAATGCAGGAGCTTGTACTAAATTGTTTTCTTCAATTTCTCTTTTATGACCACCATAACAACAAGTAATTTTTAATCCTGTGCCAATTTGCTTAAATACTTGTTCTATTTGTTGAGCCAATTCTCTACTTGGAACAATAATTAAAGCAGTTGTTTTTGTAGGATTTTCTTCCAACGAATGTAGCAATGGCAACAAAAAAGCCAATGTTTTTCCTGAACCAGTTGCAGAGAGTAAAACAACATTGTTGTGTGCATTATTGGCTTCTACAGACTCAAGCTGCATTGCATTGAATGCCTTTATTTTTAAATTGGAAAGTATCGTTTTTTCTGAAATATTTTTTAACTGCATAGCTGCAAAAATACAGATCCAATTAAAGTAGTTGTTTTTATTATTGAATTTAATGCAATTATTGTCTAGAACCAAACAATAAACTGCCAATTCTTACCATATTGCTGCCTTCTTCAATGGCCATTTCAAAATCTCCACTCATTCCCATAGACAATATTTTGCAACTAGAATGTTGGATTTGCACTTGCTTAAAAGCAGTATTTAAACTAATAAATTCATTTCTAACTTGTTCTAAATCATCACTAAAACTTGCCATACCCATTAAACCAACAACTTCTATCCCTTTTAAATCATTAATTTCAGTCCAGTTAATGGCTAAAATTTCGTGTGTATCAAATCCAAATTTTGTTTCCTCTTCGGCAATATGCACTTGCAATAAACAACGTATCACTCTATTGTTTTTTAGGGCTTGCTTATTTATTTCTTGCAATAATTTAAAACTATCAACTCCGTGAATTAAATGTACAAATGGTGCAATATACTTTACTTTATTGCTTTGTAAATGACCAATAAAATGCCATTGAATTTCTTTTGGTAATTGATTGTATTTATCAACCAATTCTTGTACATAATTTTCACCAAAATCTAACTGACCTAAATTGTATAAGTCTAAAATATCCGATGCTGGCTTTATTTTACTAACAGCAACCAATATTGCTTTGCCATTTATAGATTCTTTTATTCGTTGGTACACTACTTTATTTATTGCCATGTTGCAAATGTACAAGTAGCAAAATAATACACATACAAAGCCTTGCAAAATTGCAAGGCTTTTGTAAAATATTCAACAACAATATTATAAATTTCCTCTTAAATCCTGTTCTCTTTCTAATGCTTCAAACAAAGCTTTAAAGTTGCCTTTTCCAAAACTTTTAGCTCCTTTACGTTGAATGATTTCAAAAAACAAGGTTGGTCTATCTTCAATAGGTTTTGTAAAAATTTGTAATAAATAACCTTCTTCATCTTTATCTATTAAAATACCCAATTCACTCAATACTTTCAAATCTTCATCAATGGTTCCAACACGTTGTAAAACAGTTTCGTAATAACTTCCAGGAACTTTTAAAAACTCAACTCCCCTATCTTGTAATTTAGTAACAGTATCAACAATATCATTGGTTGCCAAAGCCACATGTTGTACACCTTCTCCATCATAAAAATCTAAATATTCTTCCACCTGAGATTTCTTTTTTCCTTCTGCAGGCTCATTAATTGGAAACTTAACAAATCCATTTCCATTGCTCATTACTTTGCTCATTAAAGCAGAATATTCAGTTGAAATATCATTGTCATCAAAACTTAAAATATTTTTAAAACCCATTACATCTTCATAAAATTTCACCCAAGGATTCATTTGATTCCAACCCACATTTCCAACACAATGATCTACATACAATAAACCAGTTTCTAAAGGATTATATGCACTCTCCCACTTTCTAAAGCCAGGCATAAACACACCGTCATAATTCTTTCTTTCAATAAATAAATGTACAGTATCGCCATAAGTATGTATTCCACTCATTACAACTTCACCTTCTTTATCTTTTAAAACAGTTGGTTCCAAGTAACTTTTACCTCCTCGTTGTGTAGTTTGTAACCAAGCATCTGTTGCATCTTCAACTTTTAGCGATAAAAACTTAACTCCATCACCATGCTTATAAATATGATCAGCAATTTCGTTGTTGGCTTTAATGGGAGTGGTTAACACAAACGTCAATTTATTTTGACGAATAACATAACTTGCTTTGTCTTTTACACCAGTTTCTGGCCCTGCATAAGCCAAGCTTTGAAAACCAAAAGCTGTTTTATAAAAATGAGCAGCTTGTTTGGCATTTCCTACATAAAACTCAACATAATCTGTTCCTTGTAAAGGCAAAAAATCAGCTTGAGTAGCCAACTTTACTTTTTCAGCAATCATTGATTCCATATAAATTTTTGTTTATAGTTTTAATTGAAAGAAATATTTTGTAGCAATCTGTAGAATAAAATACGTTTGTAAATCCTGTTTTAGTAGGCACACTTATACAATAAAACAAAACCTTGTAATTAAGAACCCATAGCCATGCTTTGTACCAATAATGTGTACATTGTTCGTTTATCAGAAAAAATTTTATGAGGATAATCTGGCAACATGTGGAAACAAATGTAGCTAAAAGTCTTGAGCGAAGTCGAAAGATTTTTAGCTACATCGAGCGGAGTCGAGATGTGATTATTTAGAAAGTCTTTAATTTGTGTTTATGCAAGAATATTATTTTGTTTACATACTTCTTTGTAATGATGATAGCTATTATGTTGGGCTAACTAATGATTTACTAAAAAGGTTTCAACAACATATAGATGGAACTTTTCCAAATTGTTATACTGCTAAACGTAGGCCATTGCTATTGAAATACTATGAAGTAATTCCATTTTTGAAAGAAGCAAAAGAAAGAGAAATACAACTTAAAGGTTGGAGTAGAGCAAAGAAAAAAGCAATTATTGAACAGAATTTTCACAAATTGCAGCTTCTAGCACAATGTCAAAATATGAGTCATAGTAAATACCAAGAATTTGAATTACAAAACAGTATCTCGGCTCCGCTCGATACAAATGAAATCAATCCTTCGACTCCGCTCAGGACTTCTATGAAAGTTGGCATTTTAGGTGGTGGACAATTGGGAAGAATGTTGCTTCAACAAGCAGCCAATTATACTGTTGAAACCTATGTTTTAGAAAATGATGAAAATTGTCCTGCTGCACATTTATGCCATCATTTTATAAAAGGAAATATTCAAGATTTTGATGCAGTGTACAACTTTGGTAAACATTTAGATGCATTAACCATAGAAATTGAAGCTGTAAATATTGATGCTCTGTTTAAGCTTGAAGAAGAAGGTGTGAAAATTTTTCCCAAACCTTCGGCTATAAAAATTATTAAGAATAAAATTTTACAAAAAGAATTCTATAAAAATCATCAAATTCCATCTTCAGATTTTGTTATTACTCAATCATTAGTTGATGTGCAGCAACACACTTCTTTTTTACCTGCTGTTCACAAAATTGGAGAAGGTGGTTACGATGGAAAAGGTGTGCAATTGTTGCGTACAGCTACCGATATTGAAAAAGCATTTGATGCTCCAGCTGTTTTAGAAAAAATGGTAGCTATTAAAAAAGAAATTGCCATCATTGTAGCCATGAGCAGTAGTGGAGAAACTGCAATTTATCCTCCTGCAGAAATGGTGGTGAATCAAGATTTAAACTTATTGGATTATCAATTGTCACCTGCTATTTTACCAGAAAATGTTTTATGGAAAGCAGAAGCCATTGCTTTATCGGTAGTTAAAAATTTACAATCGCCAGGTTTATTTGCAGTAGAATTATTTGTAAACAATAAGGATGAAGTTTTAGTAAACGAAACAGCACCAAGAGTTCACAACAGTGGCCATCATACCATTGAAGCCAACTATTGCAGCCAATATGATATGTTGTGGAGAATTCTATTAAATTTTCCTTTAGGCAATACTGACGCAATACTACCATCGGCAATTGTAAACTTAATTGGGGCTGACAATTGTAGTGGCAATGCTATTTATGAAGGATTGAATGAAGTACTTAAAATGGACAATGTTTTTGTGCATTTATATGGCAAAACACAAACCAAACCAGGAAGAAAAATGGGGCATGTAACTATTGTAAGTAAAGACTATCAAGACTTAACACATAAAGCCAATAAAATAAAACATACACTTAAAGTAATAGCATAAAAAATGGCTGCAATTGCAGCCATTTTTTATGCTATTACAGATTTAAGAACTTAATTTTTAATGGTAAAACCACAACTCAACACTCCTACTTCGTCTACTTTAATATTACCAATAGATGAACGAGTAGCTCTTTGATCGTTGCTATCTTTAAACAAATCATCAATTACATTTTCAATTGAATTAGGTGCACCTTTTGCACTTCTTGTTTTGCTTCTATTTACAACACCTCTTAAGTCTATTGGTGTTTTTGTAACAATAATTTTAAATACTTCTTTGCCATTGGGAGTGCCTTCATCAACAGTTATTTCTCCAATTGGAATGGTTTGTTTAGGGTTAATAACAAAGTCTTGAGGTTCGCTAGTTTCATCTGGCAACAATACTTTCATATCATTATCAGGCATAATATCTATAATGGTATAGTAGTAAGGAGTATTGCCATTGTTGGTTATTCTAATTTCAAAAGCATCATTCGGATTCATTACGATTTCATTCTGATTAGAGGTAGTTTTTTTTGGTACTACTTCTATTTTTATATCTTTAGATAAAGCACCTCCGTCAACCATATTTCTTAAATATTTCACCCTCATGCTACGCTTAATTCCATCTAAAAAATATTTACAATCATCGCCTGTTAAACTATCTTTTACTGTTTTTACATAACGTACACTATCGCCTTTTTCTAACAATGAAATTGTAAAATCGCCATTTTTATTTTTTGCAAAATCTAATGTAAAATCTGGGTTTTCATTAAAACTGATATATTGAAAAGGCTTTACAAAATTTTGAAACCTGCTCATCGCTTGTTTGGCCAAACTATTATCACCAACGCTGTTTTGAAGCATTAAAGCTGCAGAAAACTCACCTGCACTCGATGCATCAATTTTTACTTCGTAAGCATCGTTTTTCTTCAATGGTTTAGTAGATAAACAAATGCTTTGAAAAGAACTTACTGTTTTTACAACAGCATCTGCATAAATTTCTTTACTACCAACTTTATATATTTTCAATTGTGTACCTCTATAAATACTGTTCAATTCGCCCAAATTAATTACAAAAGTGGTATCGTTGTATTTATTAGATGCGTTGTTAAATTTTTGATCTACAGCAATAATGGTTGGTTTGGGAATATATTTCCCGCCAAAAACTTCTAAATCAACATCGCCTTCTATCATAGGAATTTGTGTAGCAATATCGCCTTGTATAAATGATTTCATTTTTTGAAACAACACTCTATAACTACTTTCTGCAGGTAAATCGGCAATAGACTTTGCAAAAGCATAACTTAAACTTCCTACACCATTTTTCTCATTGTCTTTTAACTCATAATTGGGTTGGTTTGGGCTACAAGCACTAAATACAACCATTGTTCCCATTCCATCTGTAAAACCTTCTAACATTCCTTGTTCAGGATTTCTGTTTAAATCAATTTTTACATTGGGCTTATAATTTCCGTGAACTAAAAATGGTTGTTCAATACCTCTTTTAATTCCTGCATCTCTTGTTGCTGTGCCACTATGGCAAGCATCTATCAACACAACTAAACTACCTTTTGGTCCCACTTTCTTGCGAATGGCATTTAATTTTTCACCCAATAAATCATCTCTAAAATGGTTTTGACCTTTATAAGTAACAGGATCAAAAGTTGCAGCAGCATCGTAAGGTATTAAAGCCTCATCGTAACCATCTAATTCATCTCCATTATCATCTTCAATTTGTTGCCCATGACCCGAAAATTGAAAATACACAATATCACCTTCTCCTACTTTATTGTACAAATCGTCTAAAGCTTTTACCATTCCACTTTTAGTGGCATTTTTATTACATAACGTATCAATATCATTGGCCGAAAAACCAGTTTTAATTAAAGCATCTTTTACATACTTCACATCGTTCATGCTACTTAAATTACGCCATTTTCCACCTTCTGGATATTCGCCAATGGCAATAATTAAAGCCACTTTTCTTTGTGATGGAGGAAAAACAGCAGCTATAAATACAATGCCTATTAAAAGAAATAAATAAACCTTTTTCATACTTTAAATTTTAAGATACTTCAGCAAGATGCAATTTTATACTCAATTCAATAAATACAATGAACCTGCAATTTAACTTTTACAATTCATTAAAGTTTTGCGGTTGTTGGGTATTTAACAATAATGAATATTTTACACAAAAGATAGAATTACAATTAATTGAGTAGGTAATGTTCAAAATATTACTTTTACGCAATAATTATAACCATGCGTTTCACTTATTTATACTTTTTTTTTATAGTATTTTTTGCAGCTTGTAAAGATGATAAGGTTGATTTGTTGGGTAATTCTCCAATAAAAGCCAATGAGTTTATAAAGGTTTTTCCTGTTATACAAACACCCTTTAGCATTGCAGATACAAGCATCAACAGTATTGGCGATACTACTAGAATTGGTAAAAAAGTATTGCAACAGTTTATTCCTGATAGTATTTTAACCACTCAAATAAAATTTCTAGATAAATCTACCATTCATCCAATTGGAAAAATTGAAAAAGAAGCAGAAACTTATTTGCTTTTTAAACACAAGTACAACAAACAACAATCAGTTTTTACAATTGTGTACAATAATAAAAATGAATTTTTGGCATATAAACCTTTACTGAACAACAACAATAACGATGGATACATACACAGTGTGGTAATTAATAGAGAACCCACTTTTTCTATTAATAAAGATAAAATGGATAGAAGTACTCAAACTTTAAAGTACACAAGAGTTGGTTGGGCTTTTACTGCATCGGCAGGAACATTTATTAATGTAGTAAATGAAACCAATGAAGATGAAAAAAGAAACAATACCATTATTAATCCAATAGACACACTCCCCAAAAAATACAAGTACAGTGGCAACTATGTACAAGACGAAAAAAATTTTATTGCAGTAAGAGATGGCAACAAACCTGATACTTATTTATTCTTTATTCATTTTGAGAAAAGCAATGGCTCTTGTATTGGAGAATTGAAAGGTAAATTAAAAATGAAAAATGAAACTGAAGGCATTTTCACAGAAAGCAACGAACCTTGTATTATAGATTTTAAGTTTAGTAAAACAGAAATTACATTAAAAGAACAAGGCAGTTGTGGCAATTATAGAGGTATTAAATGCTTTTTCAACGATAGTTTTACCAAGAAAAAAGAACCTTCTTCCAAGAAGAAAAAATAAGAGCTTTTCCAACTTGTTTATTCAATAAACAATGAATAAGCTCTAACCCCATAATACAAATAATCATTCTCCTCAAACCTTGTATTTAATAATATTGAATGAATGAAACCGTTGAGTTCAACTTGTTTGGTATGATAAATTTTTCGTTCAAAGTTACTTTTTAGAAAAACATTTATTTGCCTATTGAACGCATAAAAATGTTCAATTCCGTTTTCTTCAAGTTTCTCAAAAGTAAAGTCCTTGGCTAAATGCTGCATCATTAAATGTGTTCTGTACCAAGTTCCACCAGTTGCACTTACTACAGGTTTATTGTTATACAAAGCAACACTATCGTTGTATGCAAAAACAGTTAATAAATGAGACCTGCTTGCCTTAATCCAGTTAGAAATTTTTTGAGTGTAAGAACTATCATAACCATAATTGCTATCTAAAAAACTAATTCGTTTTACATTGTTGGGTATTTTATCAACTGCTTGTAAATAACCAAAAATTAAAGAACCACCACCACTATGTCCACTTAAATGAATGTTGTATTTTTTAATATTTAATACTTTGATCGTTGTATCAAATAGATTAACAATCAATTCTTTATAATTTTTATTAGTTTTCTTCCAGAGTGGCCAAGACTTGAATTTATTCTCTAAATAAACCACTACCATATTTTCTGAAGTCAACTTGTTTCGTACAAACTTTGTTTGGGCTTTAATGTGTTGAATGTCGTAATGCCAATCATCTCCTTCCTTCAATAATTTGCCCATGGTTTGTGCAGTTGTATTGCCATTGGGTAAAGCAAAAAATACGATTTGGGTGCTTTTTTTGGCATTAAAATGCGGTGCATAATCTACTGTAATTGTAATGCTATCGCTGTATTGAAAAGTAAAAATTGAATCTTTCTCTTGTTGAGCAAAAAGTTTGGTAGTTAGCAGCAATAAACAAATTAAGTATGGTTTCATTTGATGGTTTTCTTTTTGAGTCTTCTTTCTATACAACAATTTACAGTGTTATAATTATACTTCTATACTATTCAATAAATGTACAAACAACTTGCATTTTGTCATCATTTGCAAAACTTAACTGACAAGAGAAAGTGCAAGATCAAGATTTCTGCCAATTTTTCACGTATTTATCCAATGGCATAATGGTTGAATAATCCTTATCACATAATAAAAATACTATGGGAAAGATAATTGGAATTGATTTAGGAACAACCAACAGTTGTGTTAGCGTAATGGAAGGCAACGAACCAGTGGTAATTGCAAATGAAGAAGGTAGAAGAACAACACCTTCAATTGTTGGTTTTTTAAAGAATGGTGAACGTAAAGTAGGCGATCCTGCTAAACGTCAAGCTATTACAAACCCACAAAACACTATTTCTAGTGTAAAGCGTTTTATGGGTAGAAAATTTGATGAAGTAACAGAAGAAATTAGCCATTGGAGCTACAAAGTTGCCAAAGGCGATAACAACACTGTTCGTGTTGATATTGATGGCAGATTGTATACGCCACAAGAAATTTCTGCAATGGTTTTGCAGAAAATGAAAAAAACGGCAGAAGATTATTTGGGTACCGAAGTAACAGAAGCTGTAATTACAGTGCCTGCTTATTTTAACGATGCTCAACGTCAGGCAACAAAAGAAGCTGGCGAAATTGCAGGTTTAACAGTAAAACGTATTGTAAACGAACCTACAGCTGCTGCATTGGCGTATGGTTTAGATAAAAAAGGACAAGATCAAAAAATTGCTGTATTTGATTTAGGTGGTGGAACTTTCGATATTTCTATTTTAGATTTAGGCGATGGTGTTTTTGAAGTAAAATCTACCAATGGTGATACACACTTAGGTGGTGATGATTTTGATAAAGTAATTATGGATTGGTTGGCTGATGAATTTAAAGCTCAAGAAGCAATTGATTTACGCAAAGATCCAATGGCTTTACAGCGTTTAAAAGAAGCTGCCGAAAAAGCAAAAGTTGAATTAAGCTCTACTTCTGAAACAGAAATTAACTTGCCATACATTACTGCTGTTGATGGTGTACCTAAACACTTGGTAGTAAAATTAAGCAAAGCAAAATTTGAAGCATTGGCCGATAAGTTATTTGATCGTTGTTTACGTCCTTGTGAAGCTGCATTAAAAGATGCTGGTTACAGCACTTCTCAAATAGATGAAGTCATCTTGGTGGGTGGTTCTTCTCGTATTCCTAAAGTACAAGAAATTGTAGAAAAATTCTTTGGTAAAAAACCAAACAGAAGTGTTAATCCTGATGAAGTTGTTGCAATTGGTGCAGCCATTCAAGGTGGTGTTTTAACTGGTGAAGTAAAAGATGTATTGTTGTTAGATGTTACACCTCTAGGTTTAGGTATTGAAACAATGGGTGGAATTATGACAACCATGATTGGTAGCAACACAACCATCCCTACTAAGAAAACTGAAGTATATTCTACTGCAAGCGATAACCAACCTGGTGTACAAATTCATGTGCTACAAGGTGAACGTCCAATGGCTGCTCAAAACAAAAGTTTGGGTATGTTTAATTTAGATGGTTTACCACCAGCACCAAGAGGCGTACCTCAAATTGAAGTAACTTTTGATATTGACGCAAATGGTATGATACATGTAAGTGCAAAAGATAAAGGCACTGGCAAAGAACAAAAAATTAGAATTGAAGCTGGTAGTGGTTTAAGTAAAGAAGAAGTAGAAAAAATGAAAGCTGAAGCTAAAGCCCATGAAGCTGAAGATAAAGCTGCAAGAGAACAAGTAGAAAAAATTAACCAAGCCGATAGTTTAATTTTTCAAACAGAAAAACAACTAAAAGAGTTTGGCGATAAAATACCTGCCGATAAAAAAGCACCAATTGAAGTTGCTTTAGAAAAATTAAAAGAAGCACACAAATTACAAGATGGTGCAGCAATTGATACAGCTTTAGCAGAAATGAATACTGCTTGGACTGCAGCAAGTGAAGAAATTTACAAAGCACAAGCTGAGCAAGGTGGTGCACAACCACAAGGTGAAGCACAACATGATGCAGGACAACAACAAGCAAATGCAAACGATCATGTTGAAGATGCACAGTTTGAAGAAGTTAAATAGACCTTGATTAAAAGGATTTATTGATGAATATGATTGAAGCCCTTACAGCAATGTGAGGGCTTTTTGGAATACTATTTTTTCTTATTTTTGATAAAATATTTTTATGACAGCATCTCAAAGTTTAAAAATTTATGAGGTTTTGCAAAAGCACTTTAAAAACGATGCCGATGCAAAAATTGTTATTGAACAAATTGAAGAGATTGTAGAAAATAAAATACAATCAAAAAAAGATGTATTATTAACCAAAGAAGATAAAATTGATTTAATTGATCGTATTAACAAAGCAAAACTTGAGACTATTATTTGGATTGTTGGTATTGGTGTATTGCAATTTGTATTAAGTTACTTAGTTAAGAAATAAAAAATTACAACTATATTGAAATTATAATATTTTCAGAAATTTTAACTTAAGATCTATGAATAACCTAACAAAAGATTATTTATTGGAAAATGGATTTTCAGAAACATTTGATTTAACTAAGTTTATTGATAATGAGAATAAGTTGTCTGTTACATACATTGGTGGAGAATGGCTCTTAAAAGAGAAGACATTTCGAATGCGGAAGAAATTATAATTCATAATATAATTTTTTTTTTTTATAAGCTTATTGAAATTAAACCAGAAAAAGAATTTATAAAGTTATTTAAGAGCAAATAATTTTATAAAAAGAATATTAAAATATAAGATTTAGTCTTATAAAAAGGATTTTACTAAAAAAAACTGAGCTCTTTATTATAGTTTTTAAAACCTATAATTAGCATTCCGTACAAATTAATTAATTTCTGATGGTTATGTTGGATATGTTATTCATTGAAATCCTCTACTGATTAATTAAAATATAATTACATGCAAATTCTATGATAAATTTTAGTGAAATAGCTAATTATTCTCTAAGAAAGGAAAAATCATTATTTCTGATTATTTTGGTGATATTTTTTTCTTGTTCAAATGATGATACAAAAAAAGAAGAACAGGAAAATCCAAGAAAAGATACAATACTTGCTCAAATTGCTTTTGATACAGTTCGAAATAAAACAATAGAATCAAAAATTTTTGTAGACTCTTCTAAATTAATTAAAGGATTTGATGATATTTATTTCGGAACTCCTGAAGGAGCTTTATCTTCCAAGGATTATTATTCAATAGATGGCAATGGCTTTATTCTCACATCAAGTTGGTATGATACAAATCATGGTTTATTTGAGTTTACCTTAACATCTACAGATGAACAGAAACAATTTAATCTCAAAGAATACGAAGAAAATATATGCAAAATTATTAATTCAAAGTATGGTAGACCTATTCAAAGAAATGATAGAAAAAAAGATCTAACTATTGATATCCTGAGAAGTAAAACTGAAGAAGAAAACAAGGAAGACTACGAAGCGAAGAGACCAAAAGATTGGGGAGATACAATTTATAAATACTCATGGCCTTATAATCGAATTAAAATAGACTTTGGTTACGTAATAAGCTATAAACCTGCTTTTTATAAAACAAAAGCTATTGGTGCAAGCAAATATGGTCTTGAAGAACTTAAAATTGATACTGATAAAATTAGAAATTATAATAAAATTTATACATATGTTCTAATTTTTAAATATCCTCCTTACTATTTTGAACAAATAAAAATAGAAAAAGAAAGGTTAAAAAAAGAGTCGAATAAATTTTAGAATAGTATTTCTCCATTTTTTTAAAATATAATTAATTTCATGAAAGATTACCAAAACGATTTCAGCATCTACTGTGATACAATAATTCAACAGAAAAAAATAGACATTGAACAATTTCAATCCACAGAATCAAGGAATGCACAATTTAGAGATAGGATGAATTCGATAGAAACTGAACTACAAAAGAAATTCGAAGAAATGATAAATCAATATATTGACGAATCAAAGGGTAATATTGATGAAATTGGTTTGAGAATAATCAAAAGAGATAAAATTCAATTATTTAAAGATAAAGAAAGAGAAAAAAATTTTGATTTGTAATCATTTTACCTAGCGGTTCGTGTCCTCAACAACCGAAATATAAAAATCAAAAAAATAAAATAAGTAAAAACTAAAGAAGCGTAAGATTATACTAGAGAACCAATAAGTTTATTATTAGTTTTGGTTGGTGAAGACACCAATCCAATAGAGAAAAAACAACAGCCATTATTCTTCAGCCTTTTTTGCAGCATCTTGTATCATTCTTTCTAAAACCTTCATATCAATATCGGCAAGTTTATTAATATAAATACAACCACCATTTGTTTTGTGCTTGCCCAATTTCTCCAGCATTTCATTTTTGTTATTCAACCCAACAGTAAGATAAAGAGATAAATTTGCTTTACGGGGAGCAAAGCCAATTTTAAACCAATCAACTTCTCTGCCACTTGCAGGACTTGTATAACGTTTAAAACCAAAACCTACAATAGAGCTACTCCAAAGTGTAGGTTCTTCGGCAGTTGCCTTTTTAAATATGTCTAACAAAACAAAAGAATCTTTTCGTTTTTGTTCACTCTCTAATGTATGAATAAAATCCTCTACACTAGCGGTGGTAGGCTTGGTTTTTATTACAGCAAGTTTTGATTTTTTTTCAGCCATAGTATAAAATTGTTAGCGTAAATATAATTATTCCATTTTTTCGGTACAATTAATAATCGCCTAATTAAAGTGTATAGAGCAAGGTTTATCAATGTAATAATCTCTTAAAAGTAATTATGAAATTTATGACAATCCATTCTTGATTGAATAGTATTATTGTTCAGCTTTTAGAAACACTAATTAATTTTGAAAATATTAAAAGAGAATTTACTTTGCAAGTAAGTAAAAAACATGAACCAAAAATTAAATGAAAGTAAAAGCTTCGAGGTAAACCAATTTGGTTTAATTAATATTATTAAAGGTGCTTTCTTTTCATGCTCTGCTTTTATTATTTTAATTTTTTATGGCTCAAATATCATTTCAATCCCATTAATAGTTGGTCTTATTGTATTGGCATTTCTTTCTTTTAAAACAGGCAAAACCAAAAAGATTGTTTTTGAAATCAATACCACAGGTATATTTTATTTCGGCAAATTAATTACCAACTGGAACAACTATAAACTCAGCTTTTACAAACGAGAAGTGAGTAGCCGTAATGGTTTGGGCGAAGACACTTTCTTAAATATTCAATATTACAAAGATGGAATTAGCGGTTTTTTTATTAAGAAAATAAAGCTTGACAATATTGATAAAGATGAAAACGATATTATAGATGCCATTGAATTTTATTACAATGTAAGCAGAAAAATTCCATACTGACTATTACTTCCTCTTAGAAGCTTTCTAGCTACGCAAGTTTATTTTCAAGGAAAGTAACTGCATTTAAATTATTGAATTGATATAGATTGTTAAGAACACCAACCTACAAATAAGTTGCACATATACCAATCAAAACAAAAAAAATCAACTTCAAAAACCTAAGATACCTTTTATAAAGTAACAATTACTTCTACTCAATTTTATAATAGCTTTAATGAATAATTTTTGCTATGAGAAAAATATTTTTTCTATTCTTTCTAATTGCTGCATTGCAATTACAACCAAGTGCCCAAGCTTTAAGAATACCAGACAATACCAACTTTGTATCTAGTGCAGGTAGAAAAATTGGAGTTACTGAAGTGCTAATAAATTGGAATGCTCCAGGTGTTAAAGGAAGAGTAGGAAAAATTTGGGGAACTGATATTGTTCCTTATGGCTATACTGTTTTAGGCTTTGGGTCTGCTGTTGCATCTCCTTGGCGTGCAGGTGCAGATGAGTGTACTACAATCTCTTTTTCAACAGATGTAATCATAAATAACGTACCGTTACAAGCAGGTAAATATGCTTTTTTTATTGCTATATATCCCGATTCTTGTACATTAATTTTCAACAAAAACACAGATGCTTGGGGTGCTTATTTCTACAATAAAGATTTAGATGTTGTACAAATAACTACAAAGCAACAAAAGAATATTGCAACACTTAAAGAAAGACTTGACTATACGTTTAACAACCAAAAAGAAAATGCAGTAGAGATTGCATTGGAATGGGAACATTGGAAAATTCCATTTACTGTTACAGTTAACTTGAAAGAAACAGTTCTTGTAAGTATTCAAAAACAATTAAGTGGAGCTATTGGTTTTGACCCTGCTAGCCTTGAATCTGGTGCAAGTTGGTGTCTAAAAAACAACATAAACTATGAGCAAGCTTTAGGCTGGATTAATGCAGCCACAATGCCTAGTTTGGGAGGAAAAAATACTTTTTCTGCATTGAACACAAAAGCTGGATTACTTGAAAAAATGGGTAAAACAGAAGAAGCTATTGAAACAAAAAAACAAGCTTTTGCAAACGCTACAATTATGGAAATTCATGGCTATGCAAGGCGTTTATTAGATGAAGGTAAAAAAGAAGAAGCCATGAAACTATTTGAAGAAAACTATAAAAAATACAATGGTGCATGGCCCACAAATGCTGGTATGATGAGAGGATATGCAGCTTTAGGTAATTATAAAAAGGCTTTGGAACATGCTAAAAAAGCACTTGCTGAAGCTCCAGACGAAGGCAGCAAGAACGCCATTAGAGCCTTTATAGCTAGCATAGAGAACAAATAATACAAACAATTCAAGAATGGCTATAAGTTTAATAACTACTAACTTTTAACACAGCTCTATAATCATCATACATTGAATTTGGATAACCATTTTCTGGAACCTAGCTCTTCGAAACTTACTAGCTTCGAAAGTATTATTCTGTAGCATTTACCAACAGAAAAATTTTAGAAAAGTATATACAAATTTATTTAGTTCAAATCCCAATCCCATTCTAATAATTCTCTTCTTGTAGTAGGCTTTTGCTTGCCATTGCTTAAACGTTCTACTTCTTTGGTAACAACAGTTTTTAATTCGTTTACAGAAATATGTTTGTTCTTGTTAGCATCGCCACTTTTATTTTTTAATGTTTTTAGTACAGCATAAGTAAATAGCCCATTGTTCCATTCAGCACTTTCTAATGCAAAACCAACTCCTGCTGCTGCACTAATAACCAATGCACCACTGCCTTGTGACAGGTTGGTAAATAAGTCCTGCATCAGTTCAAAACTATTCTTCAATCCTGCTTTCTTTTTTGTTCTAATACTTACTCCACGAAATCCAGTTGTTTTAATAGTGCCTTCACTTACAGCAGTTGAAGTATCAATCATTTCTGCATCCACTTCACCACTATGACAAGCATCAATCATTAAGAGTTTTTTTCTTGCAGGAATCCCATCTACGATGCTTTCCAACGCATCATAAGGCAACCCTCTTAACGATGGATTTACAAAATCAATATCATGCGTAGCATAATAAAAACTATTGTCCTTGTCTAACATACCATGACCAGATACAAATACAATCACTGCATCGTTTGCATTGCTTTTCATTAATTTTTCTTTCAGCAAAGCAATGTTTTCTATAGTGGCTTTTTCATCAAATAAACTATCCGCATAAATAATATTGTATTGTTCTTTTAAAGAAGAAAAATAATGCAGCATGTCCTTTCCATCCTTTACAGCATAACTCAAATTCATATTCGCATCTTTATACTTACTAACGCTTATCGCAATAATATACAAGTTAGGTTTGCCTTGTTGCTGTCCAAAAATCTTTAATGGCAAACGCAAACTCTCCACTCCTTTTTCATTGATGCAACTTAGCTGAATATTGTTTACCCCTTCTACCAAATCAATGTTTAGGCTTTGTGCAATTTGCTTGCTTTTTTGTGCCTTAACATCAATTCCTTTAGTACCATATAAAGGCACATCATCTACATAAATTTGAATTCTGTTCAGTAAATATTTACTATCTGTGGCTTTAATGCTTACCTCTACACTATTGCCTTTATTGGTTGTTTTATTTATTGAAAGAACAGGTAAATGCAGTTCGCCACTATTAATATCTTCTTCAGTAAAATTCATTTTTTGCAATCGTTTTTGATATGCTTTATTGTAAGCATCTTTCAATGGAGCAAGCTCATCTGATATGCCAAATATTTTTTGTAATGCCTCAATAATAATATCTGGTCTGTTGTACTTCAAATCAAATTGAGGAAAAGGGTATACGTCAATACCAACTCTAAATGCCAACACTTTACCTGCACCTTTACTGCTTAAATAATAACCATCAGGGTTGTAGATAATGAATTCATTACTTGCAGAAAGTGTAATAAAACTCAATAAACAATTGCCGGTTTCGAGTTCCCAAATTTTAATTTGGCTATCCAATGAACCACTAATCACATATTTACCATCAGGCGTAAATTGAACACTTCTTACTTCATTTTCATGCCCTGTTAATACATGTGTAGTTTGCCCAGTAATTAAATCAATGATTCTTACATTATGATCTGCACAACCAACTGCCACTTTGTTATTGTCTGGCGAAAAGACAAATTGAGTAATTCCATTTAGCCCTTCTGTACTGCCAATAATTCTCTTAGTTTTTGCATCAATCCAAGAAATCCTTCCTGCACCTGCAGCACCAATGGTTTTGCCATCACTACTCCATGCTACAGCATTTACGCTACTTGAAAAATCACCACTTGTATTTTTATCTGTACCAATAGAAACATTAAAAGATGAACCAAAAGGAATATACAAAGCGGTGTCAAAAAAATTGCCCACGTTGGTATGAGTTGCCCATTCATACACTTTAGTTTTACTGGCAAAATCCCACAATTCTGTAGTGCCATTAGCAGTACCAACTACTAAAAAATCACCATCTGGCGAAAAGCAAATGCTGTTAGCATCTTTTCCAATTGCAGTAATTGAGTTGGTGTTTATTTTAACACGTTGGGTAATTATTTTTCCATCTTTACTAATACCAGTTAAGTAAGTACTTCTTGGGTTAAAGCTAATGTTTTTTATAGCTTTATTATCCCCTTGAAAGTTAGATGCATTGCCGGTTTCAGGATATTGCCAGTACACCATTTTTCCATCTTCTGTACCAGCTCCAATATATTTTTGATTGGGAGAAAACTGGCAGTTACTAATAATGTCATTGTCGCTACTCAAATCATTCAATCTTTTTAAAAACCGCCCAGTTGATATATCCCACAACTTCACACATTGTTCCTTCCCAATAGTGCCACAAGCTGCTGCCAAAGTCTTTCCATCTTTAGCTAAACTTAAACTCCAAACATAATCACTTTTAGTACCAATAGATAGAAGAGGCAACATAGAAGTAGCTTCCCATTTTATAATTGTTCTATCGCTACCAGTAGAAAAAAGAAGCCCATTTTTTAATAAAAAACTGCTAACTGATGCTTCATGGTCTTGGTAATTTTTTATTAAACTTCCATCGTTTGCATTTACTGTAATCATACCTTTTCTTGCACTTGCCACAGCCAATATTTTATCACTCAAAGAAACAATGGTTTCAAAGCCTCCCTCCTTTCCTTCTACTTGCCAATCATTGGTTTTTGTAATTAAATTAAGCATTCCAAAATCGCCTGCACCATAACCTCCAGATGCCCAAATAATTTTTTTGTCATTGTCATAAAAAGCAATGTGGTTAGCACTTTTACCCATATCATACCATAAAGTTTTACCAGTAATAAAGTTGTAAGTGCCAATATTATTTCCCTTGCTCCAGCTCTTACAAAAAGCAATCATCATATCATCTTTACTGTAAATAGCATCTGCAAATTTTGCGTCATTAATTTCTACTTTTTTTATCATCTCCTTACCGTCAATATACATTTCATATATGGTGTTGCCTGCAGCAATTAAAGCATTGTTTTGTGTATGTGATTTTTGAATACTAACAATTCCGTCATCTAATTTTTTGTAAAAAATTGTCTTTCCATTTAATTGCCATGAAATAAGATTTCCACGACCATCACCAGCCATAATTTCAGCATCGTTATCAGCAAAGCAAATTCCTCTCACACCTTCACGTAATCCATAGAAACTTCTAATTAACAAACCGCTTTGTACATTCCAGAGCTTCACAGTATGATCTTCGCTTCCTGTGGCTAACAATGTGCCAGATTGGTTAATAGCCATGCAGCCAATTCTTTCAACATGGCTTAATTGAACAATTAAATCTGCTTTTGTTTGGGCATGTATTTGCAACACAAAAAGTAAAAAAATAAGGGTACAAACAATTCGATTTTTATTCAACTTTAGTTGCGTCGTTATTAAATCCTGCTTTAGTTGGGCACATTTGTACAATTGAATTGCATGACAACTATTTTTATATGGTAAATTTTTTATCATCCTGTATTTATACCCTTTGTTGGGTATGTAAATAAAGCAATTAATTACTAATCTTGCTATACCGTAAACCCACAAATTTTTAGCATGAAAAAAATAGCAGTATTTATTTTATTGAGTATTGTACTTAATAACGTAACTAAAGCCCAAGGTCTTTTCCCAACTATTCAAAATGGAGTAATGGTTTATATAGATTCTACTGGAGTAAATAAATTAATCACTAATTACAAACGTTCTGGTAGTTTTCAAAATGGCTTGGCTTGGGTAATTATAAATGAGAAAATTGGTTTTATAAATACCAAAGGTGAAGTAGTTATCAAGCCAGCTTATGAAGAGACAGCAGGTTTTTTTGATGGCTTTTGTGCTGTAGTTCAAGATGGAGCTTGGGGATTTATTAATACAAAAGGCGAGATGGTTATAGAACCTCAGTATTATCAAGTGGGTAATTTTAGCAACGGACTTTGCAGATTTAAAGAACGTGATTTCTTTACTGCTAGATGGGGTTTTATAGATACAACTGGCAAAGTCGTTATTTCACAAAGGTTTTCTGAAGTAGCAGATTTTAGTGAAGATTTTGCCATGTTTTATGAAAATAACAAATATGGCTATGCCGATAAGACTGGAAAAGTAATTATTGAAGCCAAATATGACGCTGGTGTTCTATATAAAGAAAATAAAAAAGTTGTTTTTAGTGCTGGTAGTTTTAGTGAAGGCTTGGCTGGTGTTAACATTAATGATAAATATGGTTTTATAGATAAAACTGGCAAAGTAGTTATTGAACCAAAATTCAACTCTGTGGGCGATTTTAAAGAGGGACTTGCAAGTGTTTATGACTATGAAAAAGGAAAAAAATTTGGCTTTATTGATAAAAAAGGAAAGTTAGTTGTTGCATATACATTTGTTGGGGTAAAAGATTTTAACAATGGATTGGCAGCCGTGCAAACTGGTAACGCCTACGATGGCAAATGGGGTTTTATTGATAAAAAAGGAAAGCAAGTAATTCCATTTCAATACAACAGTATTTTAATGGTGTTTAACAATGGTGCTGCACAAGTAATGTTTGATGAAAAAACTTGGGGATGGATTGATAAAAAAGGAAAGGTTTTATGGAAAAGTAAGTAATAGCAAAGCATAAACAAATTCAGTAAGAAAATTGGCATTTGTAGTTATTTATTAATAACCTTTCACTTTTAAAATAATTCTATAATCGTCATAAGTTGAATTGGGAAGTCCATTTTCTGGAGTAATACCTGCTAACTTAAACTGTATTCCACTAACTGTAGTATCGGCTTTTAAATTTGATAGAATACTTGGAGTGTACAACTCAAGTGTATGCTGTGTATTGTTTATGGTAACTTTTACTCTTGCTTTTGCATAGCCTCCCCAAATACAGATTGCATTGTATGGGCATCGACTATCGTTTAGTAAAGAATCGAAACAATACTTAATACGAGTGTTTGAACTGTATAATTTTTCTATACAAGTGCCTACAGCAATGTTTACACTATCGGTTGTAGTAGATAAATCAATTTGATTGGAAGATTTTTCGCAAGCAATTAAACCAACAATAAGTGCAAATACAACAATAATTTTTTTCATAAATATTTTTCTTACAATGACTGCAAATTGATTTATTTCATTGCAAAAAAATAAAATAAAATTTACAGTCAACTTTGTAAAGCTACACTTGTTTGTTAATTAGCAACTATTTTGCAGTATGCTACAAGCAAGTAAAGGATATTCAGTAATTACAAAATGGTTAACTACCAAAGGTTATACTCCATTTGAATTTCAAGTGCAAACTTGGCAACATATTCTTGAGCAAAATAGTGGCTTAGTAAATGCACCAACAGGCTGTGGCAAAACATTTTCAGTTTTCTTAGGTAGTGTTATACAGTTCATCAATCAACATCCAAATAATTTTCAGCAAAAGCAAAACAATGGTTTACAATTGTTATGGATTACACCATTAAGAGCATTGGCAAAAGATATTGGTAGAGCAATGGAAGAAGCAATTGCCGAATTAAATTTATCTTGGAAAGTTGGTATAAGAAATGGCGATACAACAACAGCAGAAAGACAAAAACAAAAAAAACAGTTACCCGAAATATTAATTATAACACCCGAAAGTCTGCAACTATTGCTTGCACAAAAAAACACTAGTGCAACATTTAAAAATATACAAACAATTGCAGTTGATGAATGGCACGAACTGTTAGGAAGTAAACGTGGTGTACAAGTGGAGTTGGCCATTAGTAGAATTGTTGGTATTCATCAACAAAAAAATTCATCAAATTCAAATATTTCTGTTTGGGGAATTTCTGCAACAATTGGCAATTTAGAAGAAGCCAAAAATGTGCTATTGGCTCCATTAAAAAAAGAAGGCATTATTGTAAAAGCGTTGCTCAATAAACAAATAAAAGTTATTCCTATAATTCCCAATGAAATTGAAAAATATCCTTGGGCTGGGCATTTAGGCATTAAAATGGCCGAAAATATTATTCCAATTATTGAACAAAGCAATACCACTTTAGTGTTTATTAATACCAGAGGAATGAGTGAAATCTGGTATCAAACAATATTAAATATTGCTCCTCAATTGGCTGGTGCAATAGCATTGCATCATGGAAGTATAGAACCTGCATTGCGTTTATGGGTAGAAGAAGCTTTGCATACTCAAAAATTGAAAGCTGTAGTTTGTACTGCCAGTTTAGATTTGGGAGTTGACTTCCGTCCTGTTGATACAGTTATACAAGTTGGATCACCAAAAGGTGTTGGTCGTTTTTTGCAAAGAGCAGGAAGAAGTGGACATCATCCAGGTGCAATTAGTATCATTTATTTTTTGCCTACCAATTCACTAGAATTGGTAGAAGCTGCTGCATTAACAAAAGCCATTCAACTGCAAGAAATTGAAAGCAAAGCTTCATTGAGTCTTTGTTTTGATGTGCTAATTCAATACTTATGCACTTTAGCAGTTGGCGATGGATTTAATGCCAAAAGTACTTTTGAAGAAATTAAAAGCACCTTTTGCTTTCAAGAAATTACAGAAAATGAATGGCAAGAAATTTTGCTACACATTACAATGGGAGGAAAAGCCTTACAACAATACAATGATTATAAAAAAGTTGAACTTATAAATGGACTTTATAAAATTGAAAACAGGCGTTTAGCCATGCGTCATAGAATGCACATTGGTACAATAGTTAGTGATGCAATGATGAAAGTAAAATTTATGAGTGGTAGTTACATTGGTGTAATTGAAGAATGGTTTATCAGTCGTTTAGAAATTGGAGATGCATTTACTTTAGCAGGAAGAAATGTAGAATTGGTTTTAATTAAAGAAATGGATGTGTTGGTTAAAAAATCATCTTCTAAAAAATCGATTGTGCCAAGTTGGATGGGAGGAAGAATGAGCCTTACAGCCAATTTAGGATTGGTACTTAGAAATACGTTCAACGAAATTGCCAATTATATTACTCCAAAAGAAAATACAACACCAACCACTTTATTGCCAGAAATAATTGCTTTGAAACCTTTGTTTGAGGTGCAATCTCAACTATCTCATATTCCTAAAAACAATGAATTGTTGGTTGAGCAAATTGAAACAAAAGATGGTTTTCATTTGCTCATTTATCCATTTGAAGGAAGGCAGGTGCATGAAGCCATGAGTGCAATTATTGCACATCGTATTAGTAAAATAATGCCCATTACTTTTTCAATAGCAATGAACGATTATGGATTTGAATTACTGAGCGATCAACCAATACCTGTTGATGATAGCAACGTACAGGATTTATTTACAGTTGATAATTTGCTATTAGATATTCAAAAAAGTATGAACAATACCGAAATGGCAAAACGAAAATTTAGAGATATTGCAGTTATTGGAGGTTTAATTTTTCAAGGAATGCCAGGAGAGCATAAAAAAGCAAAACATTTACAATCATCAGCATCATTGCTTTTTAAAGTGTTTGAAGAGTACGATGCAAACAATATTTTATTGAAACAAGCTTATCAAGAAGTATTGGAGCAACAAATGGATGAAGTACGCTTAAGGCAAGGGTTACAACGAATGTATAATAGCAAAATTGTACTCACTTTTCCGAATAAATTAACGCCTCTCTCCTTTCCTATTGTAGTGGATGGATTGAATAGAAACAACCTTTCGTCTGAAAAATTGGAAGATAGAATTAAACGTATGCAACAACTGTTAGAAAAATGATTTTTGTATCAAACATCTTTTCCCGAAATTTAACGCATGGCAAAGAAAATATTTTATTTTTTATTGGTGCTGTTTGCTATAATTCAATTGTTTCAACCAGATAGAAACAATTCAACAGAGAATTTAAAATCAGAACTAACCAATTTATATAAACTACCAGATAGTATAGAAAACTTATTGTCTACAACATGCTATGATTGCCATAGCAACAATACAGATTATCCATTTGTAATCAATATTCAACCATTTGGTTGGTACATGGAAAGTAAAGTAACCAAAGGTAAAAAGCATTTGAACTTTTCAGAATTTGGAAATTATAAAAAAGAAGAAGCCATTGAAAAGTTAGAAGATATTGATTTAGCAATGCAAAACAATCGTATGCCTTTGCAAGCTTATCGTTGGTACAATTCAGAAAGCAATTTAAGCGATGAACAGAGAGCTACTATTTCTGCATGGGCCAAACAATTAAAAGAAATCATAAAAAAAGATACTGCTTATTCAACAGCTTTAACTAGTACAACTAAGCCATAAAAGCTATTTATTTCATTCTATACACACACGTCCAGTTTATTTTGCAAGCACCTTTTTTACATGTTATTCAGCAACAACAATTGTGGTTTTGTGGTTTAAGATATATTTTTTGGGAAGAAGCAAAAGCCATTATTTTATCGGATGTTCATATTGGCAAAACTGGTCATTTTAGAAAACATGGTATTGCAGTTCCTTCTAATTTATTAAAAGAAGAATTGCAAAGACTACTCCACATTATTACCTTTCATAAAGCAGAACAACTCATTGTTGTAGGAGATTTGTTTCATAGTTATGCAAACAATGAAACAGATATTTTTTTACAATGGAGAAAGCAATTTCCACTATTCAATTTTAGTTTAGTGAAAGGCAATCACGATATTCTGCCAAATAGTTGGTATGAAGAAGCAAATATTCAAGTTCACCAATCGTTGTATTTAGCTCCATTTAATTTTATTCATGATTTAAATGATATTGATCAAACTATCAATAACCAGAATTATTACTTTTCTGGTCATATTCATCCAGGTATTCAATTAAAAGGAATGGGTAAACAAAATTTGCGTTTCCCTTGCTTTTACTGTACGCCTCAATTTACAGTATTGCCTGCATTTAGTAAGTTTACTGGTTTAGCAAACATTAAACCTAAAAAGGAAGATGTAGTTTTTGCAATAGTAAACGATGGCATTGTTAAAATATAAATTCAACTTGCAGCATGTTATACATTGCTTACAATAATATTTATGCTCATCCATTGCCTGAAGGACATCGTTTTCCTATGTTAAAATACGAACTCATTCCTGCTCAACTATTGCATGAAGGAAGTATAACAGAAGATCATTTATTTTCTCCAACCATTTGTAATTTAGAAACCGTTTTACAAACGCACTCTGCCGATTATGTACACAAATTAATGCACCAAACTTTATCTGCATCGGAACAAAGAAAAATTGGCTTTCCTCAATCGCCGCAATTAACCCAACGTGAATTAATTATTGCACAAGGAACAATAGATTGTTGCATACATGCTTTGCAACATGGTGCTGCCATGAATGTTGCAGGAGGCACACACCATGCATTTGCAGATAGAGGCGAAGGCTTTTGTTTGTTAAACGATATGGCCATTGCAGCAAATTATTTATTGCAACAACAATTGGCTACTAAAATATTAATTATAGATTTAGATGTACACCAAGGCAATGGAACTGCCAAGTTATTTGAACACAATAAAAACGTTTTTACCTTTAGTATGCATGGAGCTCACAACTATCCTTTTCACAAAGAAAAAAGTGATGTAGATATTCCTTTAAAAGACGGAATTACTGATGTTGAGTATGTAGAATTATTGCAAGAAAATCTACTGAGTATTTTGCAAAATTTTAAACCCGATTTTGCATTTTATTTATCCGGAGTAGATATTTTAGAAACAGACAAATTTGGAAAACTAAAAATAAGTATGCAAGGTTGTAAAACTAGAGACGAATTTGTTTTTACAACCTTGCATCAACATAAAATTCCTGTTACTGTTGCCATGGGTGGTGGCTACTCACCAGATGTAAGAACCATTGTGGAAGCCCATTGCAACACATTTAGAACAGCTATCAAATTGTACGATTAAACAATTTTTTTAGGGGGCAAATTAAAAGCTACTGCTTCATGTGTAAATCCATTTTTGTGAGATCCATCGCAAAAAGGCATATTCTTAGATTGTCCACATCTGCACAAACTAATTATATCTCTTCCTTCTAAACCATACACATTTCCATTGTTATCAACAATTTCAAAATCGCCTTCAATTTTTAAAGATCCATTGCTTTTTACTGTAATTTTTGTACCTGACATTTTTTATTTATTTAGTGATTATATATTTTTATACTGCCAATAAACTGCATCCTCTAATATCGCAATTGTCAACCCTTCCTTGCACTTCAAAACTTCCATCTTCGTACACAATTCCAACATCATCGGTAGCAATAAAACTACAACTATATACATTGGCTAAATCAATTATATTCAAAATACCCTTTCCTGTTGTTGAAACCTGAAGTGGATCATCTTCTGCCCTAACCAAAACTTTCATCCAAGGAGGACAATTAAACTTTCCATTCCCTGTTGAATAAGCTTGAGAAAGCAGTTCCGTCATCCCATATTCACTGTGAATATTTTCTACAGAAAATCCTTTTTTCAAAACATCATGTACTTCTTGCCTAGTCATTTCTTTTCTTCTACCCTTCATTCCACCTGTTTCCATTACAATTGTATGTTTTAAGGATAAAGAATATTGTTCAACAAAATCTAGCAACCCAAAAGTTACTCCAATTAATAATGTAGGTTGTTTTTTTTGTTCTAACAATTGCAATACTTCTGCCAATTGTGCAAACTCATTCAAATAAAAACCACTTTCTTTAAACTTACTTTTTTGTATCCAATGGTTCACCATATAAACAAGCGATGAGCTGTTTCGTTCAAGGTATGATGGCAACAAGCCAATGATGCAATATTTATCTACACTTCCATACAAATTGGTGAAGCAAGTATTAAAACTTTGTTCATATATTTCAACTTGTTTAACCAAATGTTTACTATTGATGGTGTTGGTTGTACCACTACTTTCAAAAAAAATATCTGCATTAAATGGAGTGGTTTGTACGGCATGAGATTTAAAAAAAGAAATGGGTAAAAAAGGAATTTGTGTTGAGGTTAAATCCTTTTTTTGCTCATGATGAACATTTTTACACCATTGTGCATACAACAAATTATTGTTTAACTGAAAACTAAAAACCTTGTTTAAAGTTGCATCAAATGTGGCAGGGTTGTTAATATTAAAGATTTCGTTTACAGTTTCGGCTTGCATACTTTGTAAAATTCACAGATTAACCATTAGATTTGTGTTATAACTTATTTTATATGAGTAAAGTGCTAATGGCTATATGTTTTTTAAGTGTTGTTTTTTTTGTAAGTTGTAGCAAAGATAGTGCTAATACTAGGCCATCGTTAACGTTAAAATCGTTTAATCCAGATGTGATTCCTGTAAATGGCAATGCACAAATACGTTTTACTTTTGGTGATAAAGAAGCCGATTTGGATAGTTTAATTATTTATAAAGTAAGAATTAACCAACAAACGACAGCAACAACTAGAGATTCATTAAAATTTGGTGTACCAGAATTTGACAAAACACTTAATGGAGATATTTATGTTGATTTAACCTATCAAAACCATTTAATTTCTGCTACCAATCCACCAACTTCAGGAACTCCTCCAAGAAGGCAACCTGATACACTTATATTTAAGTTTGTATTAAGAGATAAAGCAAAAAATGTTAGCGATACAGTTGTAAGTTCTCCAATAGTAGTTTTAAGATGAGTGTAAGCACTAGTAAAAAAATATGGAACAGTTTTTTTTATGGCAATTTTTTTGCCGGTCTATGTGCTGTTGCTCTTAGTATAGAAACCAATGTACAACATGGTTTGGCGTTAAATGGTATTCATTTTTATACCATTATCTTTTTAGGCACAACTTACTATTATACTTTTTTATACTTAAAAGAAATCCCTAATCAAGAGTATAACGAAAGAGTAAGTTGGTATAAAAACAACCAATCTTTACTTAAAATTTCTCAACTCATTATTCTACTTATTCTTTTAGTTGATGTTGTTCTTTTTGTATATCGTTATTATACTTCATTCTTAAATTTAACAAGTATAAAATATGGTCAAATGCTACTGTTTCCAATTGTTGCATTAACATACACATTTAACTTATTGCCATTTCCCGAAATAAAAAAATTGAGAAGAATTGGTTGGCTAAAACCATTTATTATAGGCTTTGTTTGGAGTGGCATTGTATCGGTTTATCCTATTATTTTTTATCAATTACAAATTGGTAGTGTACAAGATTTTTTTGCATTGCCATCGGGTTGGTTGTGGTTAAAAAACTTCATGTTTATTTCTACGCTTTGTATCATGTTTGATATTAAAGATTATGAGAACGATAAAATTGAAAATATTAAAACTTTCACTGTACAATTGGGTGTTCAAAGAACAATTTCTTATGTAATTATACCATTGGTTTTAATGGGAATTTTTTCTTTTTTATTGTTCAAATTGCAAACCAATACACCGCATATAAGCACTATTATTATCAATATTATTCCCTATGTTTTATTATTAATTTCAGCTTACAGTTTACGCAAAAGCAAAAGCATTATTTATTATCTATCTGTTATAGATGGACTGATGATTGTAAAAGCAGTTTGTGGAATTGCAGCTGTTCTCATTTTAAATAGATAGTTATTATGGCTAAAACAAAAAAAGCTACCAAATCAAAAGAAAAATCAATTATTACCAATCAATCATTTGAGTTTTTAAAAAATTATTTAAACAATCCATCGCCAGTTGGATTTGAAAGTGGTGGACAAAAAATTTGGTTAGAATACATTACTCCGTTTGTTGATACTACTTTTCACGATCCTTATGGCACTGCAGTTGGTGTAATAAATCCAGATGCTCCATTCAAAGTTGTAATAGAAGCACATGCCGATGAAATAAGTTGGTTTGTAAATTATATAAACAACGAAGGATTAATTTATTTAAAAAGAAATGGTGGTGTAGATCATCAAATTGCTCCATCGCAGCGTGTATTAATTCATGGAAAAAAAGGTGCTGTAAAAGCTGTATTTGGTTGGCCTGCAATACATACAAGAATGGGTGTTGGAGAAAAAGAACAACAACCAAAAGTGGAGAATTTGTTTTTAGATTGTGGTGCAAGAAATAAAAAAGAAGTAGAAGAATTGGGCATTCATATTGGATCTGTTGTAACCTATCAAGATGGATTTGATGAATTAGCCAACGACTATTATATTGGTAGAGCAATGGACAATAGAATTGGTGGTTTTATGATTGCTGAAGTAGCAAGATTGCTAAAAGAAAACAACAAAAAATTGCCTTTTGGCTTATACGTTGTAAATGCTGTGCAAGAAGAAATTGGTTTACGTGGTGCAGAAATGATTGCTAGAAGAATTAAACCAAATATTGCCATTATTACAGATGTAACACACGATACCCAAACTCCAATGATTAACAAAATTGTTGAAGGGGATGTAGCTTGTGGCAAAGGTCCTTCACCTGCTTATGGTCCAGCAGTTCACAACAAATTATTAAAGTTGGTAGAAGATGTTGCAGAGAAGAAAAAAATTCCTTTACAAATGCGAACAGTGAGTAGAAGTACAGGAACAGATACTGATAGTTTTGCTTATGCCAACGACGGATGTCCAAGTGTTTTAATTTCAATTCCTTTGCGTTATATGCACACAACAGTAGAAATGTTGCATAAAAAAGATATTGAATTAACCATACAATTAATGTACGAAACCTTACTAACACTAACTCCAAAAACAAATTTGAGTTATTTGTAGTTTTAAATTGACTAGTTCTAAAAAACAGCTATTCATTTTAGGATAGCTGTTTTTTTATGTATATCATTCACTCAAGTTTTTGCACACATGTTTATAAATAAAAAAATATGTAAATAGTACACAATCTAAGTTTTGAATTGTTACAACTCCTTATTTTTGCAAAACTAACAAACGATTGTTTACTATGTCATTACCTACAATTTCTATTCCCGTGGAGAAATTACTCAGCATGGGCATCTCCGAAGCAACAAATGTACATTATCAACTTACTCCAGAAGAACTAACAGCACAAGCAGTATCAAAAGGCCAAGGTGTATTGAACGATACAGGAGCTCTTTGTATTCAAACTGGCGAATTTACTGGTCGCAGTCCTCTCGACAAGTTTATAGTAAAAGACGATTTAACAGAATCTACGGTTCATTGGAACAACTTTAATATTCCGATAGAAGATAAATACTTTCAGAAACTAAAGAAAAAAGTACTAAACTATTTAGGTCAACAAGATGAAATTTGGGTAAGAGATGCCTATGCATGTGCTAGTCCTGAACATAGAATTAACATTAGAGTAATTAACGAAAATCCTTGGAGCAATTTATTTGCTTACAATATGTTTCTTCGCCCAACGGAAGAAGAGTTAGAAAATTATTCTATTGATTGGCAAATTATACAAGCACCAGGTTTTAAGGCAGATCCTACAGTTGACGGAACTCGTCAGCACAATTTTGCAATTGTATCTTTTACAGAAAAAACCATTTTAATTGGAGGAACTGGTTATACAGGAGAAATAAAGAAAGGAATTTTTACCATTCTAAATTACATTTTACCACAAAATAGCAATGTATTGAGCATGCACTGTAGTGCCAATATGGGTAACGATGGAGATGTGGCAATTTTCTTTGGCTTAAGTGGTACTGGAAAAACTACTTTAAGTGCCGATCCAAATAGAAAATTAATTGGAGATGACGAACATGGTTGGACACCTAACAGTGTATTTAATTTTGAAGGAGGCTGTTATGCAAAAACAATTGATTTAAGTGAAGAAAAAGAACCAGAAATTTATCATGCAATTAAGCCAGGAGCTTTGGTAGAAAATATTGGTTTTTATCCAGGAACCAATAAAATAGACTTTAGCAATAAATCAATTACAGAAAACACAAGAGTAAGTTATCCATTAAGTTTTATTAGCAATGCACTAGAACCAAGCATTGGTGGACTACCAAAAAATATTTTCTTCTTAACCTGCGATGCTTATGGGGTTTTACCTCCAATCAGTAAGTTAACTCCAGGTCAAGCAATGTATCAATTTATTAGTGGTTATACTGCAAAAGTTGCAGGTACAGAAGCTGGTGTTACAGAACCTAAGAGTACATTTAGTGCTTGTTTTGGAGCTCCTTTCCTTCCCTTACATCCTGGCCAATATGCAGAAATGTTGGGTAAAAAAATGAAAGAAGAAAATGTAACCGTTTGGATGATTAATACAGGCTGGAGTGGTGGCCCCTATGGCATTGGCAATAGAATGAAATTAAGTTACACACGTAATATGATTACTGCTGCTTTAAATGGCGAATTAAATGATATTGAATTTGAAGTTCATCCAATTTTTGGTATGTTAATTCCTAAACGTTGCCCTAATGTTCCAATAAATATTTTGAATCCAAGATATACTTGGGCCGACAGAGAAGCATACGATACAAGTGCCAAAAACTTGGCTCAACAATTCGTTAAAAATTTTGAAAAATATGCAACTGGTGTAAGCGATGAAATTTTAGCTGCTGCACCAAAAACAAAATAAAATAGCTCCATAAAAATCCCACTTTAAAAGTGGGATTTTTTAATAAAATGGTAATTAATTCTGCATAAATAATCACATAAAGCAATGCTAAACTTTTGTTAGCATCACTTGCTTTTCATTACTTCGCAACATAAATTTTTTTCTATGCGTTTATTCAAAAACAGTTTATGGTTTTTATTTGCAATTCTTGTAAACAGTAGTTTTGCCCAGGATACAAAAATTCCCATAGACTCAAAAGTAAAAATTGGCAAATTGGCCAATGGATTAACTTATTATATTAGAACCAACAAGAAGCCTGAGAAAAAAGTAGAGCTAAGATTGGTAATAAATGCTGGCTCTCTTTTAGAAGATGATGATCAGCAAGGTTTGGCACATATGTGTGAACATATGGCTTTTAATGGCACAACCAACTTCAAGAAAAACGATATCGTATCTTACTTACAAAGTATTGGTGTTGGTTTTGGAAACGATTTAAATGCTTATACTAGTTTCGATGAAACAGTGTATATGCTACCAATTCCAACAGATAAACCAGGCAATATTGAAAAAGGTTTTCAAATTTTAGAAGATTGGGCACACAACGTTACTTATTTAGATGATGATATTGAAAATGAAAGGAACATTATTTTAGAAGAAAGCCGTTTGGGTAAAGGTGCAGAAGATAGAATGTTCAAAAAGGTTTATCCTATTTTATTTGAAGGTAGCAAATATGCAAACCGTTTACCAATTGGTAAAGAAGATATTATTAAAACACATAAATACGAAACCATTCGCCGTTTTTATAAAGATTGGTATCGTCCAAACTTAATGGCAGTTGTTGTGGTTGGAGATATTGATGCAGCAAGTGCAGAAGCATTAATTAAAAAACATTTTGCTGGTTTAACCAATCCTGCAAATGAGCGTATAAGAGAAATTCCAACTGTACCAGCCTATACAAGTAACAAAGGTTTGGTTCTTACAGATAAAGAAGCTACCAACTATACTGCTTTATTGGCTTACAGTGCAGCTCCTAAAAAAGAATCTACTACTTTAACGGAGTATAAGCATGATATTATTGAGCAAATGTTCACCACTATTTTAAACCAACGTTTAAGAGAGTTAACGCAAAAAGAAAATCCTCCATTTTTATTTGCAGGTGTAGGTTTTGATTCTTATGCAAGAGGTTATTCTTCTTTTCAAGCACAAGCTGTTGCAGGTTCTGGCGATATATCCAAAGCATTGTCTACAGTAGTTGAAGAAGTTGAGAAAGTAAAAAGATTTGGTTTTACACAATCCGAAGTTGATCGTGCAAAAACCAATTTATTAACAAGCATGGAGAGAAGTTTTAAAGAAAAAGATAAAACAGAATCTAGTAGCTATGTTGAAGAATATATTAGAAACTTTTTAACCAACGAACCAATTCCTGGGATAGAAGTAGAATACAACTTTTACAAAGAATTATTGCCAAAAATTTCTTTGCAAGATATTAATGCAATTGCTACAGAGTTAAAAGCAAACAACAACTTTACTACATTTATTACTGGTCCAGAATCTAACGATATTAAGTTGCCTAGTAATGAAGAATTGGTTGCACTAGTTACCAATACAGCTGCTAAAAAAGATATTAAAGCATACGAAGAAAAAGCTGTTTCTACTACCTTATTTACAAGAGCTTTAAAGTCTGGTAAAATTGTATCTACTGCAAAAAATGCACAGTTGGGTACAACAACTTATACCTTAAGCAATGGTATTAAAGTAACCATTAAGAAAACAGATTTTAAGAATGATCAAATTTTAATGGGTGCAAGAAGATTTGGAGGAAGTAACAATTATGGAGTTGCTGATAAATACAATAGCAATTATGCAACTCAAGTAATTGCAGCAATGGGTATTGGTAATTTTTCTCCAACAGATTTACGCAAAGCCTTAACTGGTAAAACTGCCAGTGTAAACCCTGTTTTTTCTGCTACAACAGATGGTTTTAGTGGTTCTAGTTCTGTAAAAGATTTTGAAACAATGCTTCAGTTGTTAAACTTATATGTTTACGAACCAAGAAAAGACACAAGCTTGTTTAAAAGTTTTGTACAAAAAGCAAAATCGCAAACAGTATTTATGATGGCAAATCCACAAGTATCATTTATCGATACTTTGTATAAAACCATGTACAATAACAATCCATTGGCACCAATTGCAATTCCTAAAGCAGCATATTACGATAAAATTGATTTAGATAGAAGCATTGCAATATTTAAAGAGCGTTTTGGAGATATGACAGGAATGCACTTTACGTTTGTAGGTAGCTTACCAAAAGATACTACAGAGCAATTAATTTTAAAATATATAGCTAGTTTGCCAACTAGTAAAAAAGTGTACAATTATAAGGACAATGGTTTACGTCCTGCTAAAGGAGTTAAACATTTAACTGTACACAAAGGCAAAGAAGCCAAAGCATTAATATTGGCAATGTATAGTGGAGAAATTGCTTACACAGAAGATTTAGATTTAAAAGCAAGTGCCATTAGCGAAGTTTTAAACATAAAAATTATTGAAGATTTAAGAGAAAAAATTCAAGGTATTTATGGTGGTGGAATTTTCGGTGGATTAGAGCAATATCCTTATGGCAACTACACTTATTTTGCACAATTGCCATGTGGACCTGAAAAAGCTGACACATTAATTGTTGCTTTAAATAGCCAAATTGATAGTTTAAAACTTAAAGGGCCAGATGCTGAAACTTTAAATAAAGTGAAGCAACAATGGATTGAACAGGCAAAAACTGCCAATAAAGAAAATGGCACTTGGTTACAAAAAATTCAAGGAGTATTGGTAAATGGCGAAACTGCTGATCGTTTTTTAAACTACGAAAAGTATGTAAAAGCTTTAACTGCTGCTCAATTACAAGCAACTGCTAAATTATTATTTAATGGTAAAAATGTAATTACTGCAGTATTAAAACCAGAAGAAAAGAAAGGTGATTCTTCAGAAGATAAGAAATAATTGATTGTTAGAATAGAAAAAAATGTGGCTCATTTTACTTGAGCCACATTTTTTTTAATCATCAATTTTTCAATACAAATGAATATGATTGATATCATAAAATCAACTCTATTCAACCATTATTTTTAATAACTTGTGAAGATGTTTATCTACAAATAAACCTTACTTAATTTTTATTCCTCTTAAACAATTGCTTATGTCAGATCAGCCCATGTATTATGGTGATTATTTACATCTAAATAAAATTTTAGATAGCCAACATCCAGTTAGCTTTCAAAACAACAACACTCCTGCTCACGATGAAATGTTGTTTATTGTAATTCATCAAGCTTATGAATTGTGGTTTAAACAAATTTTATTTGAGCTAGATTTCATATCTAAAACTTTTTCAAAAGAAGTCATCAACGACAATAGCGAAGATTTAAATTTAGTTCGTCATCGTTTTTCACGTATCATAAAAATTATGCAATTGCTAAACGAGCAAGTAAGTATTTTAGATACAATGACTCCTTTAGACTTTTTAGAATTTAGAAATTTGCTTACACCTTCTTCAGGTTTTCAAAGTGTTCAGTTTAGATTAATTGAAGCCAAATTGGGTTTACAATTAACCAATAGACATCATGCAGATTATTACAAACGAACCAATGAAGGTGGTTTTACAAAACCTGATTACAATCAAATTAACGATTCTGAAAAAGAAAAAAATGTACTGCAATTGGTTAATGGTTGGTTAGAAAGAATGCCTTTTTTTGAAGAACATTTTTGGAAAGATTATACACACAACACTGATCTTTCTTTTACAAATCATCCATTTTGGAATGATTATAGAAATGTGTACAATACCGGATTAACAGAAAGAGAGCAAAACAAAATTCATGATTTTGATTATGTATTTTTTGAACAAGCTCATCCAACATTAAACCAAGAACAATTAGAAGGTTTAAGAAGTGGTTTTTCGCCAAAAGCCTTGCAAGCAGCATTGTTTATTATGTTGTACAGAGATTTTCCTGTGTTTCAAACTTCCTATCAACTATTGGATAGCTTAATAGAAATTGATCATTTAATGAGCAATTGGAGACACAAACATTTGGTAATGGTTAGAAGAATGATAGGTATGAGAGTTGGAACTGGCAACACAAGTGGTTCAGGATATTTAGAAGGTGCTTTAAGCAAACATTATGTGTACAGAGATTTGTCTGGCTTATCTACTTATTTAATTGAAAGAAAAAAACTTCCAAAATTACCCAACTCGTTAATTACGCATTTAGGTTTTAATTGCTAATACGATATTAGATTTGAGATTATTAAAAAAGCTGTTGCAATGCAACAGCTTTTTTAATAATCTATTTTACAAGGAATTAAAACAATTTAATCCCAATTCCTACTTGAATTTGTTCACTCTTGTAATTATCAGCATTGCCCAATTCATTAATATCGCTTAAGCCAATATTGTATCTTGCATGAGCTCTAAATGTTTTTAAATTTAGTTGAAAGCCAGCAACAGCAGAAAAGTTTCCATTTTTAAAAGCATCGCCTGCATTGTTTACAAAAGTTTTTTCTTGACTCATTAAGATGCTGTATTCTGGTCCTAAGTTGATGGTAAAAACCTTTCCTAAATTTATTCTCAATAAAATTGGAATGGATAAGTAATTGAGTTTACTATCTTGTGTTGGCATTGGTGCAGCACTATTTCCAGAAATACTTACTTGACTTAACAAAACTTCTGGTTGAATGCCGATGGCTTTTGTAAAATCCCACTCAATTGAACCACCAACATGATAGCCTAAATTGTAGCCATCTTTAAAATTTTGGCCTTTAATTTTTCCATAGTTAACCCCACCTTTTGCAATTAAATGAAAGCCCTTTTGTGCCTGTGCAATTTGAAACATGGCAATAAAAGCCAATAGCAATATGGATATTTTTTTCATGTACATTTTTTGTAAAAATCTTAGATTAACGAACAAAAAAAAATACCCAATAATGAGTATTTTTTTCATTGAGCTTATAATTATAAAACTTTAAATGCAATACCTACTTGTATTTGTTGGCTTTTCCATTTATCGGTACTTGGTGCATCTTCAATAGAAGATAAACCAACATTGTATCTGCCATAAATATTAATGTTGCTCAAGTTTATTTGAACTCCACCAATCATAGAAAAGTTGCCACTTTTAAAAGCTTCTTTCCCATTTGTTAATAAATCTTCATCATTGTTTACTAAAATGCTATACTCTGGTCCAACATGTAACGAAAGTACTTTTGTTGCATTTATTTTAAGCAACAAAGGAATGGATAAGTAATTTAATTTTACTTCGTTGTTTACATTAAACCCTGGAGTTATTACACTATTAATTGATATAGTTTTTAACTCACTATAATACAATTCTGGTTGCAATGAAATGGATTTAGATATTCCAATTTCAACAGCTCCGCCCACATGAAAACCAGTTTTATACTCATCGTTAAATTCTTTACCATCGATCTTAGTAAAGTTGGCTCCAGCTTTTGCATAAACATGCAGCTTTTGTGCATTTACAGTAATTGCACTTGTTGCCAACAAACAAAACATTAAAATAGATTTCTTCATATTATTTATTTATAACAAAAATAACCGATAGGGCAACATCCACAAACAGTATCTAAAATTTTTAGAACATTTTAAGAAACAACTTGTTAAAGGTTCATGTTTAATAAAATTGAGCTTGATAGAATTATTGAAATGGCCTGGGAAGATAGAACTCCTTTTGAAGCCATAGAGTTTCAGTTTGGCATATCTGAAAAACAGGTAATTGAATTAATGAGAACCCACAGTAAAACCAGCAGTTTTAAAATGTGGCGTAAACGCATGAAAGGAAGAACAACTAAGCATGTTCAATTTAGAGCCAATGATATAACAAGATTCAAGTGTAGTTTACAAAAAAGTATTTCTATGAATAAAATTAGCAAAAGATAAAATACCCTTTTATACCAACTCTAGCAAAGTAATTTCAGGTAAAATACCTACTCTACCAGGATAACCTATAAATCCAAAACCACGATTTACATATAACTTTTGATTGCTCTGTTCGTATAAACCCGCCCATTGCTTATACATCCATTGAACAGGGCTCCATTTAAAATAAGGGTTTTCTATACCAAACTGCATTCCATGTGTATGCCCAGCCAGCATTAAATCAATATCTTTATAAGTTGTTCTCACTTCTGCATCCCAATGACTTGGGTCGTGGCTCATTAAAATTTTGAATGTATATTTTTCAGTTCCAGGATATGCTTCTTTCATTTTGCCATATTTAGGAAATCGGCCTTTTGCTCCCCAATTTTCAATGCCCAATAATGCAAAAGCAGCATTGTTTTTTTCAATTGCCACATGTTCATTCATTAACAATTTCCAACCCAATTTTGCATGAACTTGTTTTAATTTTTCCAAGTTTTCAGCTTTAGCTTGTACACTTGGCCAAGCAACATAATCGCCATAATCGTGATTGCCCAAAACACTGTAAACGCCATGCTTGGATTTTAATTGATTAAAAACATCTATAAATTCAAGCATTTCATCATGCCGATCATTTACCAAATCGCCAGTAAAAAGAATTAAATCTGGCTCTTGTTTATTAATTAAATCAATGCCTTTTTGGACAGCTTTTTTATCTTGCAAACTGCCACTATGAATATCACTTATATGAATGATTTTAAAGCCTTTAAATGCTGTAGGTAAATTATTAAATTGTAAAGGAATCTTCTTTAATTGATAATTGTATTTATTACCAAAACCATACAACAAACTACCAAATAAAGTTGCTCCTGCACCTAAACCCAACCAACTTAAAAATACACTTCTACTAATAGAATCTCCACCATCAGCAAAATGTGCACCACCAGATGGAGCAATTTTACTAACAATAAACATGATAATTCTTCTTATATCATCTATTAAAAAAAATACAACACCAATTAATTTAGCTATGAATAAACCCACTAAAATGGCAAAAATGTAATTTCTAAAAAACTTAGAACTCTGTAAAGATTGTATATAAGGAAAAGAAAGTAGCAATACAATCGTTAATCCACTAATTACCCAATATGTTCCAAAAACCAACAACCTTGTTCTCTCATTTAAAGATTGTGAAACAGATTTAATTGCCTGAAAAACATATAAATCTAACAAAAACATAATGCCTGCAATAATCCAAATAGTTCCAGTATTTCGCATGTATAATTTCTTTAAAGTCTGTTGACGACTGAATGAAAAAAATATTGTTTCTTCAAATTAATTCTATGAAAGTGAAACAAAATAAACAGATTATTGTTTCTTTATAAAATAATATAAGATTATGAAACTTACTTTTTATGGGCATTCATGTTTTTTAGTTGAGATTAATAACAAAAAAATACTGTTCGATCCATTTATTACTTACAATGAATTGGCAAAGGATATTGATGTAAATAAGATTGAAGCTGATTACATTTTCTTGAGTCATGGCCATGCTGATCATATTGCAGATTGCATAAGCATTGCAACAAGAACCAATGCCACAGTTGTGGCAATATTTGAAGTGCATGAATGGTTAAATAAAAATGGAGTTGCCAATACACACCCTATGAATACAGGAGGAAAATGGAACTTTGATTTTGGTACTGTAAAATGTGTAGTTGCACAACATAGCAGTAGTTTACCTGATGGAACTTATGGTGGAAACCCGATAGGATTTGTATTTACCACAACTGATGGAAATTTTTATTATAGTGGAGATACAGCATTAACATTAGACATGCAATTAATACCATTGTGGGCCGAACTTAATTTTGCAGTTTTACCTATTGGCGACAATTTTACAATGGATGTTAACGATGCCATTAAGGCTGCTGAGTTTGTAAATACTACAACAGTTGTTGGTATACATTACGATACGTTTGGTTATATTAAAATAAATCATGAAAATGCAACTACAAGTTTTGAAGCAACGGGTAAAAAATTATTTTTACCTGCAATTGGCGAAACGATAGATGTATAATTGATAGTAAAATTCTTGAAGGGAATTGTGAAAGCAAAATCATCAATGATTTTGCTTTTTTTGTACAATGAACATTTAGGCAAAATCATTTACAACTTGTAATTTGCAACACTATTGTTTATAAAATATTTAAATGAAGTATTATATTATTGCAGGAGAAGCAAGTGGTGATTTACATGGAAGTAATTTAATTAAACAAATTCATGCAAAAGATGCTAATGCCAATATTTATTGTTGGGGTGGCAATTTAATGGAAACTGCAAATGCTACATTGAGAAAAAACTATAAAGACTTGGCTTTTATGGGCTTTATAGAAGTGGTTAAAAACTTACCCACCATATTTAAAAACTTACAATTTTGTAAACAAGATATTTTAAAATTTAAGCCAGATGTTTTAGTTTTAATAGATTATCCAGGTTTTAATTTACGCATTGCTGAATGGGCAAAAAAACAGGGATTTAAAATTGTATATTACATATCACCACAGGTTTGGGCATGGAAAGCCAATAGAGTAAAAAAAATGAAATTACACATCGATAAAATGTTGTGTATTTTACCTTTTGAAAAAGACTACTATAAAAATAATTGGAATTGGAATGTTGAATATGTTGGCCATCCTTTGGTTGAAGTAGTTGAAGAGTATAAAAAAAACCATACCAATAATCCCCAATTAGCAACAAAAGAAATTATTGCATTATTGCCAGGTAGTAGAAAACAAGAAATTGAAATAAAATTGCCCATTATGTTGGCTGTAGCAAAACATTTTAGCAATTATCAATTTGTAGTTGCCAAAGCTCCGGGGCAAGAAGATGATTTTTATGAACCATTTTTAAAGCCCTATGCAAATGTTTCAACTGTAAGAAACGATACTTATAATTTATTAATGCAAAGTAGAGCAGCATTGGTTACTAGTGGAACCGCCACTTTAGAAACTGCCTTGTTTGAAGTGCCAGAAATTGTTTGTTACAAAGGCAGCAATATTAGTTACCAAATTGCCAAACGATTGATAAAAATTAAATTCATTTCTCTGGTAAATTTAATTATGAATAAAGAAGTTGTAAAAGAACTAATTCAACAAGAATTAACAGTTCAAAATATTCAAAAAGAACTTGAATTACTACTTAGCAATCAACTTAGAATCAATGATTTAAAAAATGATTATTCAGCTCTAAAGAACATATTAAGTGTTGGTGGAAATGCATCTGAAAAAGCAGCAGAAATTATCGTTCAATTCACTACTTCTTCATAATTAATTTCACCAAAATAACAATTAAAGCTACTAAAAACATAATTAGCGAAATCCTGTTCATGCCGTGCATGTAACCCATCCATTTTGTTTTAGGCTCATTGGGATCTTTCTTCTTTATGTACAAATATTCTGCAAGTTGTTTCAAAATGCCCATAATAATTTTTTTAATACAACAAAGTAAACAACAATTGGTTGATTGTAAAAAGTGAATGTGGAAATCTTAAATTAAAGTTATAATAATGATGGTTAGTTTTTAATATATTCGTAAAAATTGTTTTGTGTATGAAAAAATATATACTATTTTTTGTCTTTCTTTTTATTGCTTTTGTAGGAAATACTCAACAAAACAATCAGTCGGTTGGTTATTATTATAAGGGCAAAAAGTTAAATTTACCCATTTCATACACAAAAATTACTGTTGGCGTTTCCGCTGAAAATTTCACAGAAAATACTCGTTCTAAAATTGCTACAATTTGTAATAAAAAAACTACAGATGTGCAAAACAGTTCAATTCCCAATCAATTTATAGTAGATTTTGGTGCAAACGAAAACAATGTAGCCATTGCATCTTTAAAACAACTAAACACAAACCCCACAGTAGCTTTTGCATTTGCAGGATATCTAAGTAGCAACAATAAAGTTTGTACTTATGGCAACGAGTTTGTAATTAAATTAAAGCCAGATATTAGCTTTAATACATTTCAGAATTTATTAACCAATCAGCAATGTACTATTGCAAGGCAATATAAGTTTGATAGCAAAACTTTTATTGTTACTGCAGGCAAAAAACTAAACTACAATGGTTTAGAAGCAGCCAATATTTTTTTTGAAAGTGGATTATTTGAATATGCTGAACCAGATATGATTTTGCACAATGGTTTAAACTACACTCCTAGTGATCCTTTATACAATTTACAATGGTCGTTAAAAAATACTGGTTCTGTTGCTCAATATTCAGGCATTGCTGGTGCAGATATGAATTTAGAAAATGCTTGGAATATTACCATGGGCAACCCCAATATTAAAATTGCAGTAATAGATGAAGGCGTTGATTTAACCCACCCCGATTTAGCTGCCAATTTATTACAAGGATTTAATTGCTTAACACAAACTTCTAACATTGGCGATGGCGTAAATCTAGGTACAGCAAGAGCTCATGGCACTGCATGTGCAGGAATTATAGGTGCAATTACCGATACTACACAAAATGCTGTAAATATTGGAGTAACAGGCATTGCACCATTTTGTAAAATGATTCCTATTTGTATAGCAGCATCCAATGGAACGTTTACCTCAACTTCAAATATTGCAGGTGGATTTGATTATGCTTGGCAAAATGGTGCAGATGTTCTTTCAAATTCTTGGGGAGGCAGCTCTCCGTCAAGTATAATGGACGATGCAATTTATAGAGCAGTTAGTCAAGGTCGTGGTGGTAAAGGGTCTGTTGTTTTATTTGCAAGTGGCAATGGTAATTCAAGTGTAAACTATCCTGCGTCAAATCCTTATGTTATAGCAGTTGGAGCATCGTCTATGTGTGATCAAAGAAAAAGTCCAACCTCTTGCGATGGAGAAACATTTTGGGGTTCTTGTTATGGAACAACATTAGATATTGTTGCACCAGGTGTAAAAATTGCAACCACCGATATTCAATCAACTGCAGGCTATAACACAACAAGTGGTACCAGTGGTGACTTTTTTAATACTTTTAATGGTACATCATCAGCTTGTCCCAATGCTGCTGGTGTGGCAGCATTGATATTATCATTAAATTCTACCTATTCATATTCCCAAATAAAACAAATATTAGAATTAAGTGCTGTTAAAATGAGTGGTTACACTTATGCAATGTCTACCAATCAACCCAACGGAACATGGAATAACGAAACTGGACATGGCAGAGTAAATGCTTACAACGCTCTGTTATTGGCACAATCTGGAGTTTTGTGTAATGTAGAAATTATTGCAAACGGGGCAACTCGTTTTTGCACAGGTGGTAGCGTTAATTTATCTGTTGTAAACCCTGTAATTGGTACAACGTATCAATGGAAAAAAGATGGTTCAAATCTATCAGTTGGAAATAGTGTTGTAGCCAATGCATCTGGTAGCTACTCAGTTGAAGCAACTTTTGCAAATACTTGTATTGCGTTTTCAACTTCAATTGCTGTTACCGAATTAAGCAATGCAATTCCATTGGTAGCAAGAGCTGGAAATGATATTACAGTTTGTTCTGGCTCTGGTGTATTAATTGGTGGAGATACAACAGTTGCGTCAGGTGGTGCACCATACTTAGCAAATAATCGGATTTTTGGGATGAATTGGTTCAACAATAGTTTTGTTCGTTTTTCTGCCGAAAATCCTGAAACCTTTGACACCATTGCTTTAAACATGTTATCTGTTACTGAGTTTAACAATAGTCAATTTTATACAGGAGGCACTTTTACACCTTATGGTTATTATGTTATAACTACTTCAACCAACAAACTAATTAAAGTTGATACCGCTACTGGTACACAAACATTAATAGCTACAGTTTCACCTGTAAATGGTTCTTGGTCTGGTTTAAGTTGGGACAAAACCACTAAAAAATTGTATGGCATTTCATCATTTGGAAGCAATAGTAGATTAAGTGTTATTAATGTTATAACGGGAGCATTGGAATCTACAGTAACAGTTCTTGTTTCTAGAATTTATTCAATTTCGTTTGATAATAATGGAAGACTATTTGCATCAAGATCTGACAATTCAAGTGCAACATTTGATTTTATTTATGAAATTGATAAAACAACTGGCAATGCAGTGGCTTTGTCAAACAATTTGGGAACTTCTATCGAATTTAATCAAGATGGAGATTATGACCCAGTAAATGAAAAACTATATTTAACAGCAATAACCAACTTTCAAAGAAATGGATCTCCTTTATTGGAAGTTAATACAACAACAGGTTCTTCAACTTTACTTGGTGCAGTTGGTGGGTTTTCTGAAATTGATGCAACTGCAATTGCAGGTTATGAATATTCGTATAATTGGTCGCCAAGTATTGGTTTAAACAGTACAACAGTAGCTACTCCACTTGCAAGCCCAACAACAACAACGAAATATTATTTAACCGTTACCGATATGTGTGGAAATACTGCAACTGATAGTGTTGTTGTAAATGTTGTTGAGAATGGAACTTGGTTGGGTTACACCAATAGTTGGCATGTAGCTAGTAATTGGTGTGGTGGAGTTCCAACTGCAACAACCAATGTAACTATTCCAGCGAATACTGCAAATTCTCCCAATATTTCTTCTGGAACTTATCAAATAAAAAGCTTGGTATTAGATAGTGCAACAAACCTGTTCTTAAACAATAACTGTATTTTAAATGTTTCTGAAAACATAACCAATAATGGAAGTATACAAGCTCAAGGTAAAATACAATTGAATGGCACAGTTGCACAAACATTATTTGGAAACGGATTGTACAACAACCTTTCCCTAAATAATTCAAATGGTATTTTAATTGATGCAAATGTTAGCAACAAAGTAAATATTGCAAATCAATTAGAAGTAAACGGATTGTCCACTTTAACAACCAACGGTAATTTGGTATTAAAAAGCAGCTCTATTAAAACTGCATCAATACCAACAGCCAGTTCTGCTGGGGGTTATATTATTGGCAATGCAATAGTTGAACGTTTTATTCCTGGTGGATTTAGAAAGTATAGATTTTTAGGTCATCCATTTACAACAGCAGTTCCAATTTCAGATATTACAGATGAAATTGATATTACAGGAACAATTACAGGCAGTAATCTTAATTCATTTACAGCAACTGGCACAAATGCACCATCGGCATTTTCTTTTGCAGAAAACTTAGATGATGGAAGTATTGCTGGTTGGCAAGCATTTACAAGTGGCAATAGCATTTCAAGCATTCAACCCAATGAAGGGATTAGAATACTCGTTAGAGGTTCAAAAGGACAAACAAACTCATTAACAGGAGGATCTTATACACCAGACTCTGTTGTAATAAAAACAACAGGAGCATTACGTCAAGGTGATTTTACTCAAAACTTATCTTTTACAGATATTAATAAAGGTTGGAATTTAATTTGCAATCCATATCCTTCAAATTTAGATTGGCACAATGTTACTTTAAACAATGTTAACAATGCAGTGTACACTTATCGTCCATCGTTTAATGGAGGCGTTTACGCTTCGTATGTAAACTTTAGTAGTACAAATGGTGGAAGCAATGTTATAGAATCTTCAAGTGCATTTTTTGTAAGAACAAATGCTAGTAATCCTAGTTTACAATTTCATGAATATGATAAAACATTAGCTACACAACCCAATACTATGTTTAGAAATGCTACACAACAACACAGTAAGGTTCAACTTTCTATACAAAAAGATAATGTTGATGAGCAGGATGAAATTATTGTAAGATTTGGTGTTGACCCTGCAACAGATAAGTTTGATACACAATTTGATGCCGAAAACTTAAATGGTGGAATTGCCGATTTGTTTGCATTAGACAATACTTCAAAAAGATATTCAATTTATCATGGTTCTGAATTAAAACCTTTTGAAAAGTATAGAGAAATACAATTGGGAGCAGCAGTTTCTACAACAGGTAATTTTACAATTAAGGGCCAACTGTTGAAAGATTTTTTACATGGCTATAAAGTGTACTTAAAAGATAGTTATTTAAATAGCTTAACGCAATTAAACGATAGTTCAGCATACCACTTTACAGTAAATGCCACAGGTACTATTAGCAATCGCTTTAGTTTAATTTTTAGTAACCAAGTAATTCCAAAAACCATCACAACTGTAAACATTTATGTTACACCAAATCCTACAACCAATATTGCAGAAGTATATTATGTTGGATTGAATCAATTAGAAAGTAGTAGTATTGAATTAAAAGACATCAACGGACGTAAACTACAAAAATTTGTTATTGGTAAACAAACTAATGGTTCTGTTAAGTTTAATTGTAGTGCTTTACCGTCAGGTTTGTATGTTGTTGAATTGAATAATGGAAGTAAAAAAATTATACAAAAATTAATTAAACAATAAGATAAAATAATTTTTTGAATACGTGTTTCAAACTATACATTTGCAACACTTTGGGGGTTTAGCTCAGTTGGTAGAGCGTTTGCATGGCATGCAAAAGGTCAGCGGTTCGACCCCGCTAATCTCCACACCAATGTTTATAATGGTTTCAGCTTTTTTTGCTGAAACCATTTATTTTTTAAGTCTCTTGGCTTGTTTCACTGGTGGTAAAAAGTTTTCACCACTCACTACTTTTTTACCTGTTTGTTGCTCTAATTGTAAACGTGCATCTTTTGCAATTTTGCCTCCTTTCTTTCCAGCTTTTGCATTTTCATTTACGCCTGTGGCTTGTTCGGTTTCGGCAATTTGCCTTGTACTTAATTCGGCTAAGGCTGTAAAAATTAATTCAGCTTCGCTCATGTGGTCTCTTAGGTTTTGAGATTTTAAGCCTTTTAAATCTTTGTGTTTTTTAACTGTTATGCCTGTCCATTCTTGGTGAATGATGTTTGTTAAAAACGCAAATTCTTCACCTTTTTTTACACCACTTTCTTGCCAATAATCGGTTAGTTTATTTCGGGTTTCTTGCCCTGTCATTCTTTGCTGTATCCACTTTTCACTTCTACCCAATTTTTGCCAATTTTCTCTTGCCCTGTCTATGCTTTGGCTTGGGTCGTTTATTTCTTGCATACGTTCATACCCAACTTTTGCCAACCATTGTTTAAATGGTTCTGCCTTTGGTGATGGTATAGATTGAATAATACGCAATAAATTTTGTGTATTGGTACAATCAGTTTCTCTCATTTTTCCATCGGATGCTTTTAATTTCAACTGTCGACAAATTGTCGACAGTTCAAGCCCATCTTCGCTTTTAATTCTAATTTTCATTTTAAACCAATAATCTCTTGGGTTGCTACTATTGGTTAAAATTTCTATTACATCTATGATAGAAAAGTACCATTGTTCTTCGCTTGCATCCCAATAAGTACGAACCTTTTTTTCTTCAAATAATTTTAT
>ERZ724527.44-NODE-44-length-54803-cov-7.236812_pt1 | contig 54803 bp, 44 predicted proteins | sample MGYA00376060_ERZ724527 | MGnify/ENA primary metagenome ERZ724527 (study PRJEB28724, sample SAMN07190886) | activated sludge metagenome | isolation source: activated sludge of sewage treatment plant in Hong Hong | place: USA: Christiansburg, Virginia | collected...
GCGAGATTCAGGATAACACCCACCACTGCTGCAGTGATGGCGATGAGTGGCGCTGTGAAGTGGAGATCATTATGCGTGGATTCCACCAGCGGCCCACCCGCTAGAATAAAAAGAAAAGACGGCAGAAACGTGAACCAGGTAACCAGCGTAGCTGCCAGCGCACCCGCAACAAACAGCAAATCTGGCCCGAACACGGCCTTCACATACGCGCCGACAAACCCGACAAATGCCACCACCATAATCAGCGGGCCGGGCGTGGTTTCACCCAGCGCGAGACCATCAATCATTTGCGTGGGCGTGAGCCATTGGTAGTGCCCCACCGCCCCCTGATACACGTATGGCAACACAGCATAGGCACCACCGAATGTCAGCAAGGCTGCCTTGGTAAAAAACCAGCCCATCTGCGTGAGCGTGTGATCCCAACCCAATCCGCCCGCCAATAGCCCCATCGGCAACGCCCACAATACAACACCGACAATGGAGACACGCAACAAACGCGACCAGCAAAAACGGGCGTGTTCCGGTGTAGGTGTGTCGTCATCAATGATCGCCGCGCCAAATGATTTTTGTGCAGCACCATGGCCACCACCACTGGAAAATTTCTCTGGTGCAATTTTCCCACCGATAAAACCGGCAATCGCTGCGCCAAGTACAATCAGGGGGAACGGCACATTGAAGGCAAAAATAGCGACAAACGATGCTGCTGCGATCATCCATAGCACGACATTATTCAACGCACGCGAACCGATACGGTAGGCAGCCTGTACCACAATTGCAGTAACCGCCGGCTTGATGCCGTAGAACAATCCAGCCACCAGCGGCATATCACCGAAGGCAATATACAGCCAGGACAATGCCACCAGAATGAACAATGACGGCAACACAAACAGCACACCAGCAATAATGCCGCCGCGTGTGCGATGCATCAGCCAACCGATGTATGTAGCCAGTTGCTGCGCTTCCGGCCCCGGCAATAACATGCAGTAATTGAGTGCGTGCAGGAAGCGTTTTTCAGATAGCCAGCGCCGGTTTTCTACCAGCTCCTGGTGCATGATCGAGATTTGTCCGGCTGGGCCACCGAAACTGATAAAGCCCAGCTTTAACCAGAAACGCAGTGCTTCCTTGAGTGGTACCTGTTCAGGCGGATGCATATTCCCGCCCACGCACAAACAATTTCAGTTCACCGGGTGAAAACAGTTCCCAGTCTTCATTGTGCGTGAGTGGTTTGGTGGCAATCACTGTCATGCAATCATCCGGTTGGTTGTGGCGAGACAAATCAATCACGGCTTCACAGTCAATTAACTGCGCCTCACCAAATGGCGCTTGCCTGTTTACCGCACACAAATCCGTCGTGCAGTGTGCGAACAGGTGCTTGCCATCCGACAACAGATAATTGAACGATCCACTTTGCGCAATATCTGCAGACAGCGCCTGCAGTTTTGCCATCAACGCCTTCAGCGATGGCGCGCGGCAACCGAAATAATCACGTAGTTGTTGCAGGATGTAGCAGAACGCCGCTTCACTGTCTGTCTCGCCAGTAGGAACATAGCTGCCACTCAACGCCGGTGCATACGCTTCCAGCGTGCCGTTGTGGGCAAATGCCCATTGCTTGCCCCACAGATGGCGCGTGAATGGATGGCAATTGGCATCAGATACATCACCGCGTGTCGCCTTGCGCACGTGTGCAATCACATTGTTGGATTTGATGGACTGGCTACGCAGGGAGTCCACCAGCGGGGAAGAAATGGACGGCTGGCTGTCGGTGAACACACGGCACTGTTTGTCGGCAAAGAAGGCAATGCCCCAACCGTCAGCATGATGGTCGGTTTCCCCGCCGCGACGCACAAACCCGTCCAGTGAAAACTGCACGGATGCCGGTTGCTTGCTGTTCATCCCCAATAACTGACACATGGTTAGCCCCCCGACCAAACCGATGTCTATGCCTGCCATTACAATACGTTATCGCCATGAAGTTCAAGTCTTTTCTTAGCTGCGTCTTCGCCAGATAAATATTTTTTTGGTGCACGAATGGCAAGGCATAGATTGCTATAGAATCATTCCGCCAGCCCACCCTACCCCTCCTCCTCGCGCGCTGGCAAAGGGATCGCTACCATGAAACTTATACACTTGCTTCGGCGCCTTCTGTCCGTCGTGTTCTTTGCTGTGGCCGCTATTTGGCAACTGCTGTTATCCCTGATCCAGGCATTACTGGGCGAGGTTCACTGGCAAGCGCCAGGCTGGCTGTGTGCGATCCAGCGGCAGCTGGCAGCTGTGCGACAGTGGATGAACGGACACCCGAAGCAGGCCGCCATCATCGTGCTTGCGCTCACTGCGCTAGGCACCAGCGGGCATTACGGCTGGCAGTGGTACAAAAACCTGCCACAACCCCATACAGTCGATTACACGGTTCAAAAGCCTGCAATTACGCGTTACGAGCAATCGCCTCCCACGATCGACACATTGAACATCCGCTTCCACGAATCCGCTGCGCCGCTGGAAAATATCAAGAAAACGGTGAAAGCCGGTATTGCACTCAAGCCCGCCCTGGCGGGTGAATGGCGCTGGGAAGACGACCGCAACTTGCGGTTCACGCCCGCACAAGACTGGCCAGTGGACCAGACCTTTGAAATCCAGCTGGATAAAAAATCATTGCTTGCCGAAGGAACATTGCTAAAAACGTATTCGCAGACCTTCAGCACCGAACCATTTACTGCGCGGATTGATTCAACGGATTTTTACCAGGATCCTGTGGATAGCACACTGAAAAAAATGGTAGCCACTATCCGTTTTTCGCACCCGGTGGATGAAACCAGTGTTCGCAACCGTATCCAGCTAAAACCGGGCGAAGGGCTGCGCTACCGCGACACGATTGATCCGAAAGAAAAGCCGTACACATTGACGTTTGATGCGCAAAAACTGAATGCGTTTGTACACTCTGTGCCACTGGCTATTCCACTGGAAACCACACCACTGCAACTGGACATCGACCGGGGGATTAAAAGTTCGCTGGGTGGCAACAGCACTGTAAACCCGCTGGCTACATCTATTGCTGTAGATGGCCGCTATCGACTCGGCTTCAGCAATTTCCGTATGGACTTCGTCAGCAATGACAAGGACGAGCCGCAACAAGTGATCATGCTGGAAAGCAACCATCCCGTAAGCGATAAAAACATACGCGACAATGTTTATGCCTGGATCCTGCCCGAGAGAACAGATCCGGCCACGGGCGAGAAAGTCACTTATGGTTGGGGATACGGCGACATTACCGAGGAAATGCTGCAGAAAGCTGCGCCTGTGACAATGACGCACATACCGAGCATTGAACCGCTCAACCAGCAACACGCATTTCGTTTTAAAACCACACCCGACCAACAGATATTTGTGCGTGTGAATGCGCAAATAGAATCCACAGGGGGCTATATTGCCAAAAAACCGACTGCTGGCATTGTATCAATACAGGACTACCCCAAAACCCTGCACCTGTTGTCACAGGGTTCGCTGCTAAGCCTGAATGGTGAGAAGAAACTTGGCTTCATGGCGCGCGGCATCAAGAACTCGCGTGTCGAGATTGCACGCATCCTGCCTGACCAATTACACCATCTGGTGGCCAACAACACGGGCAGCATTGTGCAACCACGACTCTCTGAATCCCAGTTTGATGAACTGGTAGAACGTGAACAGATCAACATCACGCTACCAGACAATACCGATGGCAAAACTGTGTATGACCACATTGATCTCAGCAAATACCTGAACAGCAACGGCGGGCGCAAAGGCATTTTTGTGATTCGCCTGACCAATGCCGATGATGATGTGAACCGCACGTTTGACGGTTATTACCAGAGCTATTACAGCGGTTACGACAACGACTACAGTGAAGAGGGATACGAACAAAACCGTGGTGGCCAGAACACCACGTCTGACCTGCGGTTCATTGTCGTCACTGATCTGGGCCTGATCGTCAAGAAATCCCTGGATGGCTCGCAGGATGTTTTCGTGCAATCCATCAGCAATGGCATGCCTGTGGAAGGTGTGACCGTGAATGTGCTCGGCAAGAATGGTTTGCAAGTACAAACCGGCACAACCGACACCAATGGCCGCGTGACGTTTGCAAAACTGGGCGAACTGAAACGTGAAAAAACGCCGTTGATGTATGTTGTCAGCAAGGGCAATGACCTGGCATTCCTGCCGATCAACACACAACGCCAGCAACTGAATTTTTCACGTTTTGATATTGGCGGCTTATCGAATACCACGGAAGCGAGCAAGCTGTCTGCTTATCTGTTTACCGATCGCGGCTTGTACCGTCCGGGAGAAACCGCCCACCTGAACATGATTGTCCGCACAGCAAACTGGCAGGGATTGCTGGCAGGCTTGCCACTGACGTTGCAAGTTACCGATCCGCGTGGCGTCTCCGCACAGGAAAGCCCGCTTGCACTCTCTGCCAGCGGATTTGAATCGGTCGATTTCACCAGCAGTGACGCAGCACCTGCCGGTGAATACCAGGCCAGCCTGTACCTGATGAAAGCCAACAATGAACGTGAATTGCTCGGCAGTACCAAATTTGTTGTGCGCGATTTTGAACCGGATCGCATGAAGGTGAATGTGAGCCTGAGTGAAAGCGCCGTCACGGGCTGGATTACACCGGAACAAGTGAAAGCGGTGGTACAGGCACGGCATCTGTTCGGCGCACCGGCTTCTGGCCGCGATGTAAAAGCGAGCATGCGACTTGATCCTGTCTTGCCATCCTTCAACCGCTACCCGGACTTCCGTTTCCACCTCAGCGACAACATGAAAACCGGCGTGCAGGAAACGCTCACAGACACCACGACCAATGACAACGGCGAAGCAACGCTCGATATCGATCTGAAACGTTTTGCCAGCAGCACGTATCGCCTGGGCGTACTGGCGCAAGTGTTTGAAGCCGGTGGTGGCCGCAACGTGCAGGCCGACAACAATGTGCTGGTATCCAGCGCGGCATACCTGCTCGGCATCAAATCACAAGACAGCCTGTCGTACATCACAAAAGGTACAGAACGCACATTGCAACTGGTTGCCGTGAATCCCGCACTGGACAGCATCGCAGTCGACAACCTGAACCTGAACCTTTACGAATACCGTTACGTGTCTGTGCTGGTGAAACAGCGCAATGGCACTTTCCGGTTTGAATCACGCCGGAAAGACGTGCTGCTCGACAGCAAACCGTTTGCGATAACCGCCGGCGAACAAAACCTGGCATTACCGACTGACAATCCTGGCGACTTTGCGTATGTGATCAAGGATGCTGCTGGCAACACACTGAACCAGGTGGAGTTTACCGTGGCCGGCAGCGGCAATGTTACGCGCTCGCTTGAACGCAATGCTGAATTGCAATTGCGGCTCAGCAAGAAAAGTTATGCGCCTGGCGAGACAGTAGAGATCAATATCCGTGCGCCTTATACAGGCTCCGGCCTTATCACCATCGAGCGCGACAAGGTGTATGCCGTGCAATGGTTCCATGCATCCACCGTGAACAGCGTGCAGACCATTACAGTACCGGAAACACTGGAAGGCAACGCCTACATCAACGTGCAATTTGTGCGCGATCCATCGTCCAGTGAAGTGTATATGAGCCCGCTGTCCTACGGTGTTGCACCTTTCAGCATCGCGCTGGATGCAAGGAAACTGGAAGTAAAAGTGGAAGCGCCCGCTACAGTCATTCCTGGCGCCACACTCGACTTCAGGGTCAGCACCAGCCAACCGGCACGCGTGGCATTGTTCGCGGTGGACGAAGGCATTTTACAAGTGGCGGGTTACAAGAATCCCGATCCGCTGGCATTCTTTTTCCAGAAACGCGCACTGGAAGTGGACACACTACAGATCCTGGATCTGATCTTGCCGGAATTCTCGCAGCTGATGAGTGCAGCAGCACCCGGCGGTGATGGCGAAAAAGCGCTGGAAAGCAAGGTGAATCCATTCAAGCGCAAACGGCAACAACCGGCTGTGTACTGGTCCGGGCTGGTAGATATTCCCGCCGAAGGTAAAACGTTCAGCTACACCACGCCAGACAGTTTCAACGGCAAGTTGCGCATTATTGCCGTGGCGGTTACACCGGACCGTGTCGGCGTCTTTGCCGGCGCGACTGAAGTGCGCGGCCCGCTGATTCTTACACCCAATATTCCGGCATTTATTGCGCCACATGATGAAGTGCTTATCACGACAGGCGTATTCAATAATTTGCCGGCCCAGTCCAGCATTACAGTGGAACTGAAAACCAGCGCAGGATTGCAGACGGTAGACGGCAGCAGCCGCTCAGTGACACTCGATGTTGCGCCACAAAAAGAAGGCATCGCGACATTCCGGCTACAGGGCACAGAATCACTGGGATCGGCCGATCTGTACTTTTCAGCCAGCACAGCCGATACCACTGTGAAACTGCATGACACCACATCCGTGCGGCCTGCTGTACCTTACCGCACACAATTGACCGTGGGGCGCAGCGATAAAAGCACAACGGAAATCCGCACCACACGTGAAATGTTTGATCCATTCCGCCAGGTGGAATTTGGCGCAGGTTTTTCACCGATAGTGTGGATGCGCGGCATGGAAAATTATCTGGAGCACTACATGTACGGTTGCACGGAGCAACTGGTATCCAAAGCACTTCCTGCACTGGTGTTCACGCCGCCCGCTACCCTGGCTGCAGGAAAATCACCGGCGATCGACACTGCCATTTCCATCATGGCACAGCGGCAGAATGCACAGGGTGGCTTTGGATTGTGGTCGGCCAACCCGATTGTGTCGCCGCTGGTGAGCAGTTATGCCACGGACTTCCTGCTTGAAGCAAAAGAACGCGGCTATCCTGTGCCACGCAATGTACTGGAACGCGCTTCTGCGTATCTGGAATATATTGCCAACCAACCCAGTGACGGCATGCATGAGATGCGCGCACGAGCTTATGCCACCTATCTGCTCACGCGTTCAGGAAAATTGACGACGCGCACACTGGCCGACATCACTGCACAGCTGAACAGTTACCACAGCAAGGAGTGGAAATCTGACATCACAGCCGCTTATATCGCAGCCAGTTATGCACTCCTGAAACAGGATGACATGGCACAAAAACTGATCGTTGACGTGCCATGGCGAGAGCTGGGCAAAGAACCCGGCTACTACAGCGTTTACTACGATGCACTCGTACACGACACCACCCTGCTGACGCTGGTTTCACGTCACTTTCCGGCGCAGACGAAAGCCGTGCCCGCAGCCCTGCTGGACCAGTTTGGCGAACGCATTTCACGCAACGAGTACCACTCGTTGTCGGCAGCAAACATGATCCGCGCAATGGATCTGTACGATGCACAAGTTGCTGCTAATGGTGATATCAAAGTGCGGGCCACACTGAAAGACAAGCAGAGCCTGTTACTGGACATGCTCAGCAAACCGCCGCGCGCCGAACTGCCACAGGGAACTATCGCTGTGGATCTTGAAAAACTGAACGGCGCACATGCGTATTATTTGCTGAGTGAATCCGGCTTTGATCGCACTGTGCCGGATACTGAACTGAAGCAAGGCATTGAAGTTGTCAGTGAGTACCAGGATCTTGAGGGCAAACCATTGGCAACACCTGCGCAGGTAAAAGTGGGAGAAGAATTCCTGGTGCAGCTGCGTGTGCGTGCAATGGAACGAAACAGCGTCGAGCAGATTGCGCTGATTGCCTTGTTGCCCGGCGGTGTTGAACCGGTGATTCAACGTGCCGCTGTTGTCGATCCCGCCCAGTCCAATGAAGAACAGTCTAATGAAGACCAGTCCAACGAAGAAGAGTCATATGAGAGTGGTGATGGCAGTGAAGAAAGCAATAGTCGCTGGCAGTCACCTGCCGGTGATTACAGCCGCAGTACCTGGTATCCGGAATTCGTGGATGTACGCGATGACCGTCTTGTGCTGTACGGCACGCTATCGCGCGATGTACAAACCTTCGTCTTCCGGGTACGCGCGATAAACGCAGGCAAGTTCCAGGGCCCACCGCCGTATGCCGAAGCAATGTATGAACCCACATTGCAGGCGCGAGGCAAAGGCTCAGCACTGGAAATTTCCCAGCCTTGAGCAGCTCGGGCAACGCATCACACCGGCGCATCATCACGATTGCGCTGGTGCTGATAGCGATCGTGACACTGGCCGTTTTACGGCTCTGGCCACACAGCCATTTTCGTGAACAGTTACCCGTGTCGCAGCAAGTGCTGGCCAATGATGGCAGCCTGTTGCGCCTCACGCTCGCGCCTGACGAACAATACCGCGTATGGACGCCGCTGGATGACATTGCACCCGTTATGGTGCAAGCAATCTTGCTGAAGGAAGACCGCTATTTTTACTGGCACCCGGGCGTGAATCCTGTCTCACTGCTACGTGCAGCCATGGCAAGTTATATAGGCGGCGACATGCAAGGTGCGTCTACTGTCACCATGCAACTGGCACGGCGCTGGTATCACCTGAACACGCGCTCACCTGCAGGAAAAATCAAACAGATTGCACTGGCACTGTGGCTGGAATCGCGCCACAGCAAACACGAAATACTGGAAGCCTACATGAACGTCATCCCGATGGGTGGCAACATTGAAGGCATAGGCGCTGGCAGCCTGATCTATTTTTCAAAGCCAGCCGATACATTATCGCTGGTCGAAAGCCTGGCACTCGCTGTCTTGCCACAAGATCCTGTGCGCCGCAGTAACTTCGGGGCCGGCTTGCAAACATCACGCGCGCAACTGGCTGCAACATGGCGTGACACCTATCCGGTTGATGCACAAACCGCTGCCCTGCTCGACCTGCCAGTCAAGGCCAGACTGCGCACTGCACTGCCATTTCGCGCACCGCATCTTGCTGAAAAAATGCTGGCAGCGTATCCGCAACAAGCCATTATCCAGACCAACCTGGATATCGCCTTGCAAACCTTGCTGGAAAACCTGTTGCAAGCGTATGTGCGCGAAAACACCAACCGCAATATCCGTAACGCCACTGCACTCCTGGTCGACACGCGTGATATGTCGGTGAAAGCACTGGTGGGTTCGGTGAATTATTTTGATGAAAGTATTGCCGGCCAGGTCAATGGTGTACTCGCCAAACGCTCGCCCGGCTCCACATTGAAACCATTCCTGTATGGCCTGGCGATTGACCAGGGATTGATTCACCCGATGAGCATGCTGAATGATGCACCCACCGCTTTCGGGCCGTTCCAGCCGGAAAATTTTGACGGTGCATTTGTGGGACCGATACATGCACAGGATGCATTGATCCGCAGCCGCAATATTCCTGCCGTGTCGTTAGCCATGCAGTTACGCAACCCGTCACTGTACGGTTTTCTCAAACATGCGGGCGTGTCACGTTTGCTATCCGAAGACCATTACGGGTTGGCACTCACACTCGGCGGCGGCGAAGTCACCATGGAAGAACTCGTCACGCTGTACAGCCTGATTGCCAACAAAGGGGAATTGCGCCAGTTACGTTATTTACAAGATGAAAAAACGTCAGAAAAAGGCAGTGCACTGTTATCACCCGAGGCCGCATTCCTGGTCATCGATATGCTCAAACGCAACCAGCGCCCCGACCAACTCTCATTCACTGACAACCACAACCAACACCAGCAATGGACAACGGCGTGGAAAACGGGCACCTCGTGGGGCTTTCGCGATGCATGGACAGCGGGGCTGGTTGGCCACTATGCGCTGGCGGTGTGGATCGGCAATTTTGACGGCAAGAGCAATCCAGCGTTTGTCGGCATTGATTCTGCAGCGCCATTATTTTTTCGCATTGCTGATGCCTTGCCACTGAATCTTCCGCACGACAGTGATCGCGCCAACACACCGCCACGCAGCCTGAAAAAAATCGCCGTGTGCGAAGCCTCTGGCGACCTGCCCAACAACTGGTGCCCGAAAACAGTCGACACATGGTTCATTCCGGGCAAATCACCGATACGCGTATCCACCTTGCACAGACCGGTTGTTGTCGACACGCGTACCGGGCTGGCCGCTTGCCCTCCTTATGATCCATCAACAACCCGTACAGATATTTTCGAGTTCTGGTCTTCTGAAATTTACCAGCAATTCCAGATGGCAGGCATTCCCCGCCGCCAGCCCCCCGCAACCGGGAATGCCTGTACTTCACTCTCGGCCGGTGATGAACGCGACTATCCCGTTATCCATCAACCGTTAACCGGTGTCACGTACACATTACGCCTGTCGCACGACAACGAAACCATTCCCCTGCAAGCACGTGTTGCTGCTGACGTGCAACAAGTGTTCTGGTTTACGGATGCCGTGTTTATCGGCACGGCCACACCACAGGAATCACTGGCATGGCGGCCGCAACAATCAGGCACGTACACAGCAACGGCAGTGGATGACCATGGGCGCAGCGTCAGCCGCCAGTTAATGGTAGAATTTGTGCCGTAACTGTTTCGCTATAAACACTGGAGAAATGCATGGTCTTTCGGCACATCGTCGATTTTTACGGTCGCCTGGGGCGCTGGACGAGAGTCTTTATTGGCTGCCTCCTGTTGGTGCTTGCACTGGCGCTCTACAAATTCCTGCAAATCCGCCAGCTCATTGCATTTGCAGAATCGTTTCCTGAAGCATCAGAAACAGTCGAAGCGTTTCTGGTACAACCGCAAAGCTGGCATGACACCACTACCACAGTGGGAGAAGTGCTGGCACCGCAAGCCATGGAACTACGCAATGAAGTAGAAGGCCGCGTCAGCGCTGTAGGTTTCAACGCAGGCGACAGCATCAAAAAAGACCAGATGCTGGTACAGCTGGATGCCAGTGAAGAAATTGCACAAATGCGGGCTGCGCAGGCCGATGCAGAACTGGCACAAACTGCACTGGCTCGATACCAGAAACTGATTGCACAAAATGTATCCAGCCGCGAGCAATATGATCAGGCACGTGCGCAATATGCGATGGCGGTTGCACGCGCACAAGCCTTGCAGGCAGTGATCGACAAGAAAACCCTGACAGCCCCGTTTGATGGCAATGCCGGATTGCACACATTGCAACCCGGCCAATATCTCGCCGCAGATACATTGATCACGCAGCTGGTCGGTTCGCAAAAAACACTTTGGGTCGATTTTTTCCTGCCCCAGCAACAGGGAAACATCCGTGCAGGCACACCGGTGAGTATCAGTGCACGCGGATTGCTGGCCACGCCATTAACTGGTCTCGTGATTGCGAGTGAACCCGCTGTTTCCACTACATCCCGCAGCCTTAAATTGCGCGCAGCCATCGAAAACCCGGATGGCGCATTGAAACCCGGCGTACTGGTGGATGTACAGATTGCTACCACGCTGCCGCGCGACGTCATTGCAGTACCTGCGACCGCGATCCAGTACGACAGCACAGGCACATTTGTCTACGTCATCACAACAGCCGGCGAAAACGAACAACCCCGTGCTTCATTGCGCAGCGTGACCATCGGCAACGAAAAAAATCGCACCGTGCTGATTGAAAAAGGATTGGAAGCAGGAGAGCAGATCGCAGCAAACGGCGCATACAAATTGCGTGACAAGATGCTGGTGCATGTCAAAGGCAATGCCCGATGATGGAACAGCATGACCGCGGGAATATGATGGATATTTTCATTTCCCGTCCAATACTGGCCGTTGTGATCTCACTGGCGCTGACGATTGTGGGGCTGTATGCATTGCACGCCTTGCCTGTGCTGCAATTTCCCCGTATCGAAAGTTCATCACTGGTCATTACTACACCGTATGTGGGTGCTTCAGCTGAACGCGTCCAGGGATTTATTACTGATCCTATCGAACGGGTTGCTGCTACGGTGCCGGGCGTGGACTATGTGGATTCCACCACCCTGGCCGGCATGAGTACGGTCACCGTCTGGCTCAAGCTGAATGAAAACAGCACGGATGCACTCGCTGAATTAACTGCAAGATTGCAGCAGATACGTTTTGAATTGCCGGCGGGTGCGGAAGATCCTTCAATCCAGGTCAGCCGGGCAGATAAACAGGGTGCAGGTTTTTACCTTGATGTACCGATCAAAGGCAATCTAAGCCGCGCAGCAGTCACAGATTACCTCACACGGCATGTGAACCCGCGTCTGTCTTCCATTGACGGTGTACAACGCATCGGCATCGAGGGTGGGCGGGCGCCTGCCATGCGCATCTGGCTTGACCCATCACGATTGCAAGCCTTCAATCTTGGTGCGAACGATATCGAAGCAGCACTGCGCGCCAACAACCTGATCGCCACCATCGGTCGCAGTGAAAATGCACAACAACGCATTGACCTTCTGGCCAATACAACATTGCAGACAGTTGGGGATTTCGAGCAACTGATTGTGCGGGAAACCGGCGGCGCACAAATCCGCTTACAGGATGTTGCACGCATCGAACTTGGCGAAGTGGAAGGTGAAAACAATGCGCGCCTGGATAACCAGAACGCGGTGTATATTTCCGTCTGGCCTCTCCCGGGCGCGAATGAAATCGCCATTGCTGATGCGCTGTACAAGGAACTCGCTGCCATCAATCCCACCCTGCCCGATGGCATGCATATCGGCATCGGGTATGACATCACCTTGTACATGCGCTCTGCCCTGCACGAAATTTTTATCACGCTGGCAGAAACCATCATTCTGGTTGGACTCGTGGTGCTGGCACTCATGGGATCTGTGCGCACGGCGCTGGTGCCGCTGGTCACCATTCCGGTTTCGCTGCTGGGCGCAATGGCTGCCATGCTGGCGATGGGCTTTTCACTGAACCTGCTCACTGTACTCGCCATCGTGCTATCGGTTGGACTGGTGGTGGATGACGCGATTGTTGTGGTTGAAAATGTTGCCCGCCATATGCGGGAAGGCAAAAGTCGCATTGAAGCTGCATTGGCCAGTTCGCGCCAATTGCTGGCACCGATTATCGGCATGACAATTACACTGGCTGCCGTGTATGCACCGATAGGATTTCTATCGGGCATGACGGGAGTACTGTTCAAGGAATTTGCTTTTACATTGGCTATTGCTGTGCTGATTTCCGGCGTGGTGGCACTCACACTGTCGCCGATCATGAGTGCGTATGCCTGCCCGCCCAATGGCGAGGAAAACCGCGCCACACAAACAATCAACCGGTGGTTTGAGCAACTTCAACGCACCTACACAAGAAAACTGGCGAGTTGCCTGCAATGGCAACCACAGGTGTTGTTTGTTGCGCTGTTTTTTTCTTTGCTGGTAATACCGTTTTATCTGTTGTCACAACAGGAACTGGCTCCCGTGGAAGACCAGAGCAGTATTAACGTGGTTATTGAAGCACCGCCACAAGCATCCCTTGCCTATACCACTGGTTACATGCACGAAATTGTGGACACGCTGAATGCACTGCCCGGTGCAGAATTCATGTGGCAAATCGTGACGCCGCAGGGCGGCTTTGGCGGCCAGACATTTGTAGATTTTGACCAGCGCGAATCCAGCGTGCAGGAATTGCTGCAACGTGCTTACATGGATCTTGGCAAGATCAGCGGCCTGAAAGCGTTTCCCATCCTCTACCCCGCGTTGCCCACTGCAGGTAATTTCGACGTGGAGATGGTGGTGCTGTCATCCGATTCTCCTGCTGTAATGAAATCCTATGCAGACCAACTGGTCGCACATGCAAAAACCAGCGGAAAATTCATGTATGCCGACACAGATCTGAAAATCGATCTGCCACAGGCAGAGTTTCTTCTTGATCGTCACCGGATTGCAGATCTCGGCATGGATCTTTCCAGTGTCAGCCAACAACTCGGTGTGCTGTTATCCGCCAACTACGTGAACCGTTTCGATATGGATGGCAAGGCGTACCAGGTCATTCCGATGATTGAAGGCGCAGATCGCCCGGATCCACAAACCTTGCTGGATCTGCAACTGCGCACACCGCGCGGCGAACTGGTGCCGCTGTCTGCGATAGCAACGCTGGAAAGGCACACAGCACCGCGCGTACTCGGCAAATTCCAGCAGAAAAATGCATTCCGTCTTTACGGCGGCGTATTGCCCGGCACCACCAAAGAACAGGCGCTGGCCGCGCTGGAAGAAGGCGCAGCAACTATCCTGCCCGCTGGTTACAGTATTGATTACGCGGGGGAATCACGGCAGTTGCGCCAGGAGGGCAATACCCTGTTTGGCGTACTTCTGGTGGCATTGCTATTTGTGTTTCTGGTATTAGCGGTGCAATTCAACAGTTTTCGTGATCCGCTCGTCGTATTGGTTGGTTCAGTACCGCTGGCGTTGTCTGGCGCGATGCTGTTTACGTTTCTCGGCTGGACAACCATCAATATTTTTTCGCAAGTTGGCTTCATCACACTGGTGGGGCTGATTGCAAAAAATGGCATCCTCATTGTGGAGTTTGCCAATCACCTGCAAGCAGAAGGCCGCAATAAATATGAAGCCATCACGCATGCAGCAGCCACACGATTGCGCCCCGTCCTGATGACCACAGGCGCCACAGTACTGGGTCACTTTCCGTTGGTGCTGGTATCCGGCGCTGGCGCTGAAGCGCGCAACAGCATCGGCATCATTCTGGTAGCCGGCATGCTGGTCGGCACGCTGTTTACGCTGTTTGTCTTGCCTGCGGTCTACATGTTGCTGGCATCAGGACACAAGGAAAACAGCAGCCCCTGATGCAAAGGCAACGTTTTGCCCCAAAATAGTTCGCGTTATTTTTTCTGCACCATAAAATTGCAACACAAGCCCTTCAACATAGCCGAATTGTCTCCCAGCATCACAGCGGGATGGCCTGTTAATTGCTGTGTCCTGTATTGGACATTTCGTCTACCACATGAAAAGGGGCCTTACCATGATGCCACTGCAGTTTTCACAACCCGGACAACAACTCACACTCGATTACATGGAATCGTTTATCAAGGCAGATGGCCGTCAGTATGCGGCTTCCTGCGGAGACTAGGTGGAATTGCGCAGCCACTTCCAGCCTATTTACAGCCTTGCCCACCAACGGGTCGTGGGGTACGAAGCACTCATCAGGCCGTCATTGCTTGATGGCGGCCCCATTTCGCCGCTCATGCTATTTGCAGAGGCATCTACCCTTGAACAATCTGTATTCATTGATCGTATGTGCCGCACGCTGCACGTCAGCAACTTCATGCAACAGGCTGATGACACAACATGGCTGTTCCTGAACCTCAATCCACTCACGACCATGTATGGCAAACAATTCGGGCCATTTTTCAAGGATTTGTTGCAGCGCTATAACATCCCGCCACACCGTATTGTGATAGAAATTCTGGAAGCACAAATTGACGATGAAGAGCTGTTGGCAGAATCTATCTGTTACTACCGCGATATGGGATGCCTGATAGCCATTGACGATTTTGGCGTAGGCCATTCCAACTTTAACCGCATATGGCGCATTGCACCGCAGATTGTAAAACTGGACAAAACCCTGATCGACCAGGCTGCCAGTAACCGAAGCGTACGTCGTGTGTTGCCAGAGCTTGTCAGCCTGATTCATCAGGCTGGTGCGCTGGCGCTGATTGAAGGTATTGAGACAGAGCAGCAGGCGATGATTGCACTGCAATCCGATATCGATTTTGTGCAAGGATTTTTCTTTTCAGAACCCCACAAGGATCTGGATGCCAGGTCATCCGCTTCAACCATTGGCAGGTTGTTCACCACCTTGCGTGAAGATCATGCACGGGAAGAGCTGGAGAGCAAAAAGAAATTAACCCCTTATACCAACTGTTTTTTTGATGCTGTCATGAAGACACTGGATGGTGAAGACCCTGAGCAAGCCTTGCAGCTTTTCCTTGAGCTGCCCGATGTGAGCCGCTGCTATTTTCTCAACGCATCCGGCGTGCAAGTGGGGCAGAACTTTTCAGCCGGTAGCTGCAGTTCTGTCGACAATCCGCGTTTTGCTCCGCTGAATGATACACATAAAGCCATCTGGACCCGCCGCCACTACTTCCAGAGCGCCATTGCCGAACCGGGGCTCATCCAGATCAGCAAGCCCTATTTATCCCTGACCGGAGGCAATCTCTGCGTGACGCTCTCCATCGCCATCAACACAAGCCAGGGACTGCATGTGCTGTGCGGTGATGTCAGCTGGGCAGACAACTGACATGGGTTAGCGCCACAGCAAAAGCCCAGTTTTCATGTGGATGCAATTTCCCGGCCTGCCCGCTAGAATGCGTCCCACGATTACTGTTGAATGCTGTTAACGCGAGGTTTTACCGTGGATATCATGGATCAAATCAAAGAACAGATCGAAGCCAATAACATCATCCTGTACATGAAAGGCAGCCCGAATGCCCCGCAGTGTGGTTTCTCTGCCCGCACTGTAGAGGCATTGATGAACTGCGGTGAACGTTTTGCCTATGTAGACATCCTCTCCAATCCAGAGATTCGCGCCAACCTGCCGAGTTACGGCAACTGGCCAACCTTCCCTCAGCTGTGGGTAAAAGGTGAGCTGATTGGTGGCTGCGATATCGTTACCGAGATGCATGCAAAAGGCGAACTGTTGCCACTGATCAAAGAAGCGGCAGCTGGCTGATGGCTGTACTGGTAGGCAAGCCCGCACCGGATTTCCATTGCCCGGCTGTGCTGGGCAATGGCGATATAGTCAGCGACTTCCATCTGGCTTCCGTAATTCGCGGCAAGTATGCGTTGTTGTTTTTCTATCCGCTCGATTTTACTTTTGTCTGCCCGTCGGAGTTGATTGCGCTTGATCATCGCATGGCCGATTTTACTGCCCGCGGCGTAGAAGTGATCAGCGTATCGATTGATTCACATTTCACCCATAACGCCTGGCGTAACACTGCCATTGAAAACGGCGGGATTGGAGCAGTGCAATACACAATGGCCGCTGACCTGACACAGCAAATTGCACGCGATTACGATGTGCAAACCGATGGTGGCGTAGCTTACCGCGGCGCTTTCCTGATAGATCAGCAAGGTGTAGTGCGCAGCCAGATCATCAATGACTTGCCATTGGGCCGCAATATTGATGAATTGCTACGCCTGGTGGATGCGCTGCAATTTCACGCAGAACATGGCGACGTATGCCCTGCTGGCTGGCAAAAAGGCGATGCCGGCATGAAAGCCAATCCAGCTGGCGTGGCTGATTACCTGAAAAATAACGCAGGAAAACTCTAGCACACCCTTAACCCTGAATGGCGCTGGACGGATTTCCGGCGCAATTGATAATGCTATGGATAGCACTTCTATGTATCTGGTCTCCGTTCTACTCCTGTTGCTTTTTCTCCTGCTGTTTTCAACACTTCACGATAAAATCTGTATACGGAAATTAATCCAGGCCAAACAGGCTGCTGAAGAAACTGTGGCTGCCAAATCTGCCACCCTTACTACGCTTAGTCATGAAATTCGCACCCCATTAACAGGCGTATTGTCAGTAGTACACTTGCTGCGCAACACCACACTGGACGAAACCCAACAAAAATTGCTGGGCACCCTGAATAGTTCTGGCAACGAGCTGTTGTCCTTGTTAAACCAGACACTGGAGCAATCCCGCATTGAAGCAGGCCAGCTGAGCATTGTTTCAGAACATTTTGTACTGGGCGATCTGGTCAATTCCCTGCTCACTCTGGCAGACGCATGGGCATGTGAAAAAGGTTTGCTGCTGACTGCCAATGTGGATCCTGCACTGCCCGCTGTTCTGGTTGGCGATGCTGGAAAAATTCGCCAGATCCTGCTGAACCTGCTCTCGAATGCCATCAAGTTCACTGCCAGTGGCATCGTCAAACTACAAATAGATAAATTGTGTCAGGACAACAGCGGCATCACCGTCTGCTTCAAGGTTACCGATTCAGGTATCGGCATGACGCAAGAAACAGTCGAACAACTGTTTACACCATTCCATCAAGGACAGAATATCCAGCGGCGCTTTGGTGGCACCGGGCTCGGCCTCAGTATCAGCCGTGAGTTGGCGCGCGCCATGGGTGGAAATATCGAGGCGACCAGCGCAGAAAACCGCGGCAGCGTATTCACCCTGCAATTGCCCATGGCGACAGGGTTATTGCCCATGGCAACAGGGCCATTGCCCATGGCGACAGGGCACGCTGCACTGTCGACACAACATCCACACACTGGCACTCCTGTCCCACCAGAGCCTGCAACCACCGTTCCATCCCTCAAGCTGCTGGTCGTGGATGACACAGACATCCATCGCATGGCGGCCAGGTGCTTGCTGGAATCTGCCGGCCACCGTGTGACGCTGGCAGCCTCCGCTACCGAGGCCATGGCGTTACTGGAATGGCAAACGTTCGCCGGTATATTGCTTGATATCCGTATGCCTGATGTCAGCGGCATCGACGCCATTCGGCAGATCCGCCAGATGAAGTACCCGCGACAGCAACAACCCTGCATCATCGTGCTGAGCGCCCTGCTGGAACAGGAAGATATAGAGGAGCTGTTGGTCTGTGGTGCAGATGCTGCCTGTAGCAAACCGATGGATTTGCAAAGCATCAGCCAGATTCTTGCCAGCATCCCGAACCCCGGGCAAACAGAAGGGCAAAATGTGAACCCTTTGCTTCCCCACCGACGCGACAGTCGTATATCCTAGAGCCACGAACCACAACGCCTGGTGCGCTTCAGGGCTGCATTGAAAACCGAATCAGACTCTACCGAATCCTGCACACTGGTGCTGGAACCTGCTGATAATCATCGACTGACCAGCCTCTGCGGCCAGCTCAACCAGCACCTGAAACAAATTGAACAGCGCCTGGGTGTGCAGATAAGCCCGCGAGGCAATGTATTCTCGGTCAGTGGCACAGCCGTTACCGCACAGGCTACTCTGGCTGTACTACAGCAACTCTATAACGAAACCGCAGGCAAAAAAGAGCTGACGCCCGAGACTGTGCACCTCACATTGCAGAATGCCAATATCGACACACTGACAGCCAATGCGGGCGCACCACAAGAATCCGCTGCTATCCGCACGAAAAAAGGCGTGATCAAACCACGCGGTGGCACGCAAATAGATTATGTGCGCGCTATCCAGCGACATGACATCAATTTTGGCATCGGCCCTGCCGGCACAGGAAAAACCTATCTCGCCGTTGCCTGTGCGGTGGAAGCACTGCAAAACGACAAGGTCGAGCGACTGCTACTGGTACGCCCTGCCGTGGAAGCCGGTGAAAAACTGGGTTTCCTGCCGGGAGACCTGGCACAAAAGATTGATCCCTATTTACGCCCGCTGTATGACGCGCTGTATGAAATGCTGGGTTTTGAAACCGTAGGTAAATTGCTGGAGCGGCAGATTATCGAGGTTGCGCCACTGGCTTATATGCGGGGCCGCACACTCAACAATGCATTCATTATTCTCGATGAAAGCCAGAACACCACTGAATCACAGATGAAAATGTTCCTGACCCGCATTGGCTTCGGCTCGACAGCTGTCATTACCGGCGATGCGACACAGATCGATCTTCCGCGTGGTACCCGTTCAGGTTTGCTACACGCATGTGAAGTCCTGCATGGCATTGATGGCATCAGCTTCACACGCTTCACATCGCGTGACGTAGTGCGACATCCGCTGGTGCAGCGGATTGTCGATGCCTATGACCAACATGAAAATGGCACCCGCTAATGCCAACGCCTGCACAATCTTTTTATCTGGAAATAGACAACGCCTGCAATGCGGCCAGCGTACCTGGCGATGAAAAATTTCTCTGCTGGTTTACTTCCGCGCTGGCAGGCTTGCGCACACGTGCAGAACTCGCCATCCGCATAGTAGATGAAGCAGAGAGCGCCGCACTGAACGCGCAATACCGTAACAAGAATGTTGCTACCAATGTTTTATCCTTTCCCAGTGACTTGCCAGAAGATTGTGAGCCGCCCCTGATTGGTGATCTTGCCATTTGTGCAGCGGTTGTCGAACGTGAAGCCAAAGCGCAACATAAAGCACTGGAGGCACACTGGGCACACATGGTGATTCATGGCAGTCTGCATTTACTGGGCTTCGACCATGTTGATGAGGATGAGGCCGAGAGCATGGAAACGCGTGAAATTGCTATTTTACAGGCACTAGGTTTTGCCAACCCGTATGTTACAGAAGAGCACAACCATCATGAATGATGATATTACCGGCAGTCCGGCAGAAAAATCCTGGCTGGATCGCTTTATGAAAGCTATCGGCATGTCATTGCGTGACAGCAACGACCTGCTGGAAATCCTGGATGATGCGCACAAACAGCAATTGCTCGATGACGAAATGTTTTCCATCATGGAAAATGCACTCAAGGTGCGCGGACGCATGGTGGGTGACATCATGGTACCGCGTCGCCAGATGGTAACCTTGAAAGCCAGCGATTCCCTGGAAACATTGCTCCCTGTCATCATTGAATCGGAACATTCACGTTTCCCTGTACTGGGTGAAACACCTGACCAGATCGTCGGCATCCTGCTCGCCAAGAAACTCTTGCCGCTGATCCTGAATGGCAAGGAAAATTTCCAGCTGGAAGAACACCTTCATCGCGCCAATGTAATCCCTGAAACCAAACGCATCAGCGAGTTATTGCGTGAATTCAGGCAAAACCGTTACCACATGGCCATTGTTGTCGATGAATATGGCAATGTAGCCGGGCTGGTAACGATTGAAGATGTACTGGAAGAAATTGTTGGCGATATTGAAGATGAAACGGATATCGAAGAAGACGAGCGTTTCATACGCCCACTCACCGGGGATGATTATCTCGTAAAGGCACTAACGCCGATTGAAGACTTTAATTCTGCTTTTGGTGCCAATCTGTCCAATGCAGAGTTTGACACCATTGGCGGGGTCCTGATGCACGCGTTCGGCCATCTTCCCCGCCGCAATGAAGTCGCCACTATCAATAATTTCAACTTTCGCGTGATCAATGCAGACAAACGCCAGATCCATATGTTGCGGGTGACATTGCCGCAGGCCACGCTCAACAGCGAAGAAGAATAAATACAATGAAATATCCGGGCGGAAAATCAGGCGATATGTCCACGCTGTTGGCTGGCGCACTGCTGCCGCTCTCGCTCGCACCGTTTGACTGGTGGTGGTTTGCCCCACTGCCACTCCTGGCTTATCTCTGGTTATCACACCGCGCGTCTGTCCAGCGGCGCTATTGGCGCAGCTTTCTGTTTGGCCTGGGGTATTTTGGCACCGGCGCCTCCTGGGTCTATGTCAGCATTCATGATTATGGCAATGCACCAGCACCACTGGCTGCATTGCTGACACTGCTATTTGTTGCCGGACTCGCGCTGGCTTTTGCCATTCCCCTGTGGCTCTGGAACCGTTTTCTTCAAGATAAGCCTTCCGGTGTACTGCTGGGTTTTCCCGCTGCATGGGTACTGGATGAATGGTATCGCAGCTGGTTGCTGACAGGATTCCCATGGCTGTATATCGGCTACAGCCAGACTGGTACCCCCTTGGGCAGCTGGGCACCTGTCACAGGCATTTACGGCATCAGCCTATGGATAGCATTGATCGCCGCCACTGTTTTTTTTGTTTTATCAACGCGCAAATATTATTGGCTACCAGCGCTGGCACTATTGTCTGCAGTGGGCAGCGGCATATGGCTGGATAAAAAAGAATGGACACATGCAGTCGATGGAAAACAACAATCTGTCGTGTTGTTACAAGGCAACGTTCCGCAACAAATGAAATGGAAACCCGAACAACGGGAAGCGATACGCGCACTGTATCGCGACATGAGTGCCCCACTATGGCAAACAGATCGCCTGGTTGTCTGGCCAGAAGCCGCTATCCCTGAGCTGTATACGCCATCACACCCTTTTTTCATTGCCATGGCACAACAAGCATCATCCAGCGGCAGCGCATTAATTACCGGTGTGCCTTCACTGCATTACGAAGACAGTGGAGAACGCATTTTCTACAACAGCCTGTTAGGGCTTGGTACAGCAAATGGCTTCTATCACAAACAGAGACTCGTACCCTTTGGCGAGTACGTGCCGCTGCAACAATGGCTGAAAGGCCTGCTCGATTTTTTCAAAATGCCGATCTCGGATTTCCGCACCGGCCCCGCCAACCAGACTAATCTGGATAGCGGCGTGATGACTGTTGCATCCAGCATCTGCTACGAAGTGACTTATCCTGAGCTCGTCGCCCGACAAGCAAGGGACGCAGACATCTTGTTAACGGTGAGCAATGACACCTGGTTCGGCTCATCCATAGGGCCACACCAGCACCTGCAAATGGCACAAATGCGCGCGCGCGAAAACGCCAGGGAAATGCTGCGCGCCACCAGCAATGGCATTTCTGCATTTATTGACCACAAAGGACGTGTAACCAGTCGCTCACCACAATTCGAGCGTTTTGTATTACAGGGAACAGCACAGGCGTATCAGGGACGCACGCCATACCAGCAGCTCGGAAATTATCCAGTCCTGATTTTATGTGCCGCACTGGTCATACTGACGGCAAGACAAAAAATGCTGGCGGTTTTCAATTAGTCGATTTATCAATTAACCGGTTTATCAATTAACCGATTTACTGGCCACTTCATAAACATCCGGTGACAATTTCCCGCTGGACAGGATGCGCTGTAGCTCAGTCCGCATCTTGTCCTGGTTTGCCGCCGGCAATTTATGCCATCGCGTTAAAGAACCCAACAACCGCGCGGCAATTTGCGGGTTGATTCCATCAAGCTGAATCACTTTATCTGCCAGGAACCGGTAACCACTGCCATCGTCCGCATGGAAATGCGACGGATTCTGGCCACAAAACGCTCCGATGACTGCACGGACCTTGTTAGGGTTTTTGATATCAAATGCTTCATGCCCCAACAACGCCTGCACCCGACCCAAAGCACCAGGCAGATAACCAGACGCCTGTAATTGCAGCCAATGATTCACCGCCAGCGGCTCATGTTGCCAGCGACGATAGAAAATACGCAGCGCCTTATCACGCACAGGCGCAACAAATTCAGCGCCACAATTGATCAATGCCTGCAATGCAGCGCTGGCATCGGTCATATTCGCTGCATTGTTGTATTGATCCAGGCACATCTGTGCCAACTCTTTTTCTTCCAGCAGCATCAAATAAGACAGCGCCGTATTTTTCAGGCTGCGATGTGCAATGGCAGCCGAAATCGGCTGATAACCACCGACTGCCTGATAGCGAAGGTAAATCGCGTGCATCTCCTGCCTTAGTTCACGCGCCAGTTCTTTTCGCGCAAATTGACGCGCCGCATGAATAGCTGATGGATACGCTACTGGCGATTGTTCCGCCAGATAGTTTTCGCCGGGCAACTCCAGCATCAATGCCACCATTGCGGGATCGAGCGTGTCATCCAGCAACAACACGCGATAGGCATCAATCAGTTTTCTATCCAGCTCAAGCGGTTGTTGCTGGAGAAAACGTTCCACCAGTGTCTGCAATACTTGCACACCAAACTGCTGCGATGCATCCCAACGGTTGAATCCATCATTATCGTGGCTCATCAGGAAGGCCAGTTCATCACTGGTGTATGCATAGTCGAGTTTTACCGGCGCTGAAAATCCACGCAGCAATGAAGGCACAGGCCGCTCCATCACATTCTCAAACACAAACTGCTGCGAGCTTTCAGTAATCTCCAGCACGAGCTCAGTATTATCTGCCTGTTCAACATCATGCTGGCCGCGCACGTGCAATGCCATGTTGCCCGCTTCACCGAGCAGGCTGATAGCCAGCGGAATATGAAACGGTTCTTTATTTGCAGCTTCTGGCGTGGCCGGGCAATGCTGGTCTACCTGCAAAATAAATGTCTTTTCATTGTCGTTGTACTCACTGCGCACCGTGAGCACAGGTGTACCTGCCTGTGTGTACCAGCGACGGAATTGTGCGAGGTTGCGACCCGATACCGCCTCCATTGCGCCGAGAAATTCGTCAATGGTCACAGCCTGGCCATCATGCCTGTCAAAATACAGATCTGTACCTGCACGAAACTTTTCAGGGCCCAGTAAACGGTGCAACATCCTCACAACCTCTGCACCTTTCTCATACACTGTAGCTGTATAGAAGTTGGAAATTTCCATATAGGATTGCGGCTGCACAGCATGCGCCATTGGGCCCGCATCTTCGGCAAACTGCGCGGTACGCAGCATATTGACTTCTTCAATGCGCTTGACGGTACGCGAACCCATATCGGCAGAAAATTCGCTGTCACGGAAAACAGTAAACCCTTCCTTAAGGCTCAACTGGAACCAGTCACGACAGGTCACACGATTACCCGACCAGTTATGGAAATATTCGTGCGCAACCACTGCTTCAACGCGCTGGAAACCTTTGTCCGTGGTAATTTCCGAGCGGGCAAGCACACAAGACGTGTTGAAGATATTCAATCCCTTGTTTTCCATTGCACCCATATTGAAGTCGTCAACAGCAACAATCATGTAGATGTCCAGGTCATATTCCCGACCATAGACTTTCTCGTCCCATGCCATCGCCCTTTTCAATGAGGACATAGCATGGTTGCACTTGGCCAGATCCTTGGCTTCGACATAGATACGCAACACAACACGCCGCCCGGACATCGTGATAAAGACATCCTCTGCGTACTTCAAATCGCCTGCCACCAATGCAAAGAGATAGCACGGTTTCCTGAACGGGTCTTTCCACGTTGCCCAATGCATACCGTTGTTAAGCTTGCCGCTTTCCGCAAGGTTTCCATTAGACAACAGCACGGGATAGCGCTTTTCTTCACCAAGGACGGTAACAGTAAACAACGACATCACATCAGGGCGATCAAGATACCAGGTGATCCTGCGAAAGCCTTCTGCCTCACACTGTGTGCAGAACATACTGCGCGATTTATACAAACCTTCCAGCGCTGTGTTCAATTGCGGCTTGATGCTGACAATAGATTCAAGCTCAAATTTCTCCGGGAGCGGTACCAGGATGCGCAATGTATCGCCAGCTATTTCATATTCACTGGCCGTCAATACTTTGCCATCCAGCAACAGGCGGCGGGTATCCAGCCCACAGCCATCCAGCACAAGCCCCGCAGAAAGGTTTCCGGCGGGATTACGGCGCATCATCAAACGCGCATTGACGGTTGTAGACGTTTCTGCCAGCTGGAAATTGAGGATTGTCTCGTCAATCAGAAAATCTGACGGCTGATAATCTTTCAGGAAAACTGCTTGCGTAGTGACGTTACTCATCTCTTTTCCATGCCAATACAAACTGTTTATGTAGATAATTCCACTTCATATGCCGTGAACTTGCGGATATTTATCGCACCGCCGGCAAATAGCAGATACTGACCCTTGATACCCAGCAACTCACCCTCGACCAATGGCTCCTTATCCAGATTGAACGTGCTGACTTTGTCTGGATAACGCAATACTGGATACAAAAACCGCTGCTCTTCTGCATCCGGCAATAATTGGACAGCCACCATGCCATGCTGCGACTGTAACTGCGCAATGCCTGCGTTCGCTTCCTGTAACAACTGGTCACGGCTTGCCACGAGATCGATCAGGGTAGTATCACCACGCAACAATGCCCGCCAGTTCGTCTTGTCCGCCACAAAATCCTTGCACAACACTTCAAGCAAACCCGACAAATAACGGTCAGCCACGCGCGCTATAGGCAGCGCCTGCACAGCGCCCTGATCCAGCCAGCGCGTCGGCATCTGGCTCGCACGGGTAATGCCTACTTTCAGGCCGGATGAATTCGCCAGGTAAACAATATGCTCCGTCCGGCAATGCGTTTCTGCCCACTGTGGTTCACGGCACGTGCCGAGATGGAAATGGCATCTTTCCGGGCTGACAATGCAACTGTCGCATTGCGCCAGCGCCTTGAAGCAGGGAAAACAGTAACCCTGGTTAAAACTCGTTTTCGTCTTGCGCTGGCAATGCGTGCAACGGATCACACCGGTAAAACGCAAGCGGAGTGAACGGCCGATCCATTCATTCAGCGGCACTCGCGCGTCACCAATGGGCAATGTGTAGCTGGCCGGCATATCCGCTGCCGCACCCGGCGACACCTGCATCTTGTCGAGACAACCAACCGCAACAACCGAACTGGCAGCCACGACAGACATGGCTCAGTGTTTTACCGGATTTTTCTGGATCATATCGCGGAAGACCAGTAATTGTTCATCATCCCAACGATTGCCCGCATGATCATGCTGCTTGTCACCTTCGCTGCCACAATGTTCATGTTCTTTTGGCTGGATGTAACCAACGCGCTCATGCTCTGCCTTGTGGCGGCCATCGTAATAAATGACAGCCTGCAGACAGGTTTCACGCTGCCCTGCTGTCAGGCGCACACCATTGGGCCATTTGCCCAGCTCAACGGCGCGCTTGAGCGCCTCGTATACTTCGGGTGTAATGTTATCGAGCAAGGCTGTCAGGTCAGGAAGGTCTGTCATAGTCGAAATATGAGGCAATCAGTATCCAGCAAGCCCCGCATTCTAGCAGAGCGGCTATCATTCCCTACCATCCATTCCCTACCATCTGTTGCCATATTCCCTGCGAGTGACCTATGCGACTGACGAGCTTCCTGTTTATCCCACTCTTTCTGGCAGCCTGCGCCACCCATCACAACGATACGGCGCAGGAGAAACTGGCGACCAATGCAGAACGCCAGCAGTCGTATGCCGACGATTTGACACAGGAATACCTGGACTGCATTGACAGCATTGATGGCAAGACAGCCATCGAGAGCTATGCGAACAAGAACACCCGTCGCGATGTCATCATGGAAAGCTGCAGCACAGAAGCCACCCGTTTCACCATCGTGCAGGAACAGGCCTACGACAATGCCTGTCGTGTATCCGGCAAGAGCAGCGCGTCTTGCGATGCAGAAGCTGTCAGCAAGGGCAAGCGGGACACCGATTTGCTGTTACAGGAAGCCCGCAAACGCATCGACAGGACTAGCGCGTCGTACAGGCAGTATCGAACGCAATAGCATGGATGTAGCGGCCCAGCCACTTGTACGGCTCCTGGTGCCCCAGCTCACGCTCCAGTGCAAACAGGGTTTCCCGTTCAACCTTCACGCCGGGATACAGGTAATCATGCAGGCAACGCACGCCAGTCACCTGCGCAACCTCCAGATGATGTTGCGCCAGCCACGCCAACACTTCAGGTGCTGACTGGGGATTCTGTGGTGTGAGGCTGCCGGGCTCACCCGCCAACTGGCTGGCCCGCGCTTTGTTGATGTTACCTTTCAGCAGGTTTTTCCAGACGATGGATTCGCGGTTGTAAAACGCCAGCGACAAACAACCACCCGGCCGTAACCAGCGCAACAACTGGCCCAGTGTGTCCAGCGGATCAGCCAGCCATTCCAGCACCGCGTGACAGACCACCAGGTCGAACTGCTGTGCGGGCAACACATCCGGTAACTTCTGGATCGACGCCTGTATAAACTGCACATGCCTGTCATCGATCCCGTTTTCTGCAAACAGGTTTTTTGCCCGCTCCAGCATCGGCGCCGCCGGTTCGGTCAGCACCACGTGATGGCCAAGGCTCGCCAGACGCTGGCTGACCTGCCCCAGCCCGCCCCCTGCGTCCAGCACACGCAACGGCTTACCTGCCTGCAGGGCCGGTATCGCTGCCAGCATGTCATCCCAGAGCAATTGCAGGCGCAAATCACCTTTTTCCGAGCCGTAAATCTTGCGCTCGAAACGTTCAGCGAGTTGGTTGAAGTGGATATCGTCTGTCATGCCGCTATGATACGGCATCGATAACGACAACACCGGAATTCCCATGCGCGTATTACTCACAGGCCCTTTTGGCACCATCGGCACCCGTGTACTCAATGAGCTACTCTCACGCGGCCACACCGTGAGCTGTTTCGATCTCGACAACAAGACCAACCGCAAGATTTCCCGGCGCTATCTTTCTAAAAACAACGCCAGACGCATCAACATGATCTGGGGTGACATCACGAATGCCACCAGTGTGAATGCAGCCATTGCCAACCAGGATGCAGTGATCCATCTCGCCGCGATCATTCCGATGCTGTCTGAAACCAATCCATCGCTGGCCGAGAAAGTGAATGTGCAAGGCACACAAATCGTGATCGATGCAATTGCTGCTCAGCCAAAAATGCCGCTGCTGGTGTTTCCGTCATCGATTTCTGTGCACGGTTTCAGCAATAATCGCGTACCGCCCTGCCGCATCGATGAACCGCTGCACGCGCAGGACAACTACGCCAGCCACAAGATTGAATGCGAAAAACGTTTGCGCGCCAGCAATATTCCCTGGGTTATTTTACGTATCGGGGCGTGTGTGGATGCACTGAATGTGAAAGCAGGCGACCAGGAAGCCATGTTGCGCCACATGTTCACACTGGATGTAGACACACGCATCGAGTATTTACACCCGCACGATGCGGCGATTGCGATGGCCAACGCACTGGATAACCCTGCCGTAATCGGCAAAACCCTTTTTCTTGGCAGTGGCAAGAGCAGCCAGACATCATGGCTGGAATTTGTGAATATCATGCCGCGCACGATGGGACTGGGGGATTTGCCTGTATCCGCTTTCGGACACGAACCTTATTACACCGACTGGATGGACACTGCAGAGAGCCAGCAGCTGCTCAACTTCCAGCAACTCGGGCTGGATGGATACAAAAGGGAACTGGCGCAGAAATGGCGTTTCTTACGCATCCTGTTATGGCCATTCCGCGGGCTGATACGCCATCACATGCTAAAGTTTTCTGCACAGAAGGCATAAAAATATCAATAATGCGGCGGCCTTTCCTGTGAATCCGGCGCCGCACCTTCGGCACTGCTCGCATCCTGCACGTCCCGCACCTGGGCGTACAACACTTGTAGCATTTGCTGTTGCTGTTCTGTCACGCTCTGCTGATGCGCCAGCTGTTCATTCAGCGCTTGCAAGGTATCTTCCTGGAACGCCAGACGGGTTTCCAATTCATCCACACGCGATTGCAAGCTTGCAATTTCTTCCTGATTGTCCATTTAGTTAAACTCGCTATTATGAAAAACCAGTGAAACAAAATCCGGCTGATTTTGACTGTGGTGAATGCGCACACGGCTGGCAGAAGCATACGGCACGTCAAGGTTGGCAATACGCGTTAACGGCATCGCCAATACCTGCGCCAGCAACACACGGATCGTTCCACCATGTGCTACCAGCAAAACATGCTCGCCACGGTTGTCGCGCAGCAACGCATTCCATCCTGCTACCACGCGCTGTTCAAATTCGTGCAAAGGTTCGCCGTTGGGCGGCGCCGCATTCACCGGATCAGCGAAAAAACGCCGCACATGGCTACCCTGCTCACGCCAGACATCTGCAATCAAACGTCCTTCCCAATCCCCGAAATGCACTTCGCTGAACGCATCCATCACAGACAGTGGGCATTCACAACGCGCGGCCAGCTCTGTTGCAAAACGTGCACAGCGTTGCAGCGGCGATGTGACAATCCGCGTCCATTCGTTGAAATCACCAGCCTTGCTACGCAGTTGCTCCCAACCCGTTTCACTCAATGGCAGATCCAGGCTGCCGCGATAGACATGACCACCCTCGCATTCGCCATGACGCAGCAAATCTACGGTTGTTACCTGATGTTCATGCGGCATAATCATCTACAATTGTCGCTTTAAAAGAGGATCGAAGTATGGGCAACCGGCTATCAAAAATCTATACACGCACTGGCGACGATGGCACCACCGGGCTCGGCGACGGAGCCCGCACCCGCAAGGACAGCCCGCGTGTAGAAGCAATGGGCACCATTGATGAGCTGAACAGCCTGATCGGTGTGATGCTTGCGCATGACATGCCGGAAGAATTGCGCCCAGTGTTTGCCACCATCCAGCATCGCCTGTTTGATCTCGGCGGCGAGCTGGCTATGCCCGGTTACACGTTTATTGATGATGGCGATGTGACATGGGTGGAAGAAGTGCTGGATCGCTACAACGACAAGCTGCCACCACTGAAAAATTTTATCTTGCCAGGCGGCACAGTCACCGCATCTTACTGCCACCTTGCACGCAGCGTTTGCCGCCGCGCAGAACGCATTCTGGTACACATGAACGAGAGTGATCCGGTTAACGCACCGGTGCGCCAGTACGTGAACCGTTTATCTGACTGGCTATTCGTTTGCGCACGGGTATTGAATCGTTTGAACGATACTGATTCGGAAGTGTTGTGGGAGCCGAAAGTTAAAGCACCCGATTAAACGCATTATTTAAGGTCAAAATTCCGGTAGTAAATCGACAGGTTTTTCACCAGCCCTGCATCATTTACTTCAAACAGGTCTATTGCATATTGCGCCTTGTCGGGCGCTTGTGGGCTGACGCCTACCACCTCCACACAACAGACATGGTTTTCAGCTGATTCGCGCCCTATAGTCAGCTTAGTATCAGCATGCATAATCAGGCCGCCGTAGAACTCCACCAGTTTCTGTTTGCCGGAAAACACGCCAAACGGATGCACCAGCTCTGCATCATCAGAAAAAATAGCCAGCAAGCCATCCAGGTTCTTGGTGTTGATGCAATTGACATAGGTGTGCGCCGCAGCGCGGGCTTTTTCAGTGAGACTCATGCCTGGTTTCCTGTCTTTGGCGAAATGCGGATTTTCATTTCAGCTACACCCTGATGGCGATTGCTGCGGATAAAACTGATTTCACCAGTTGGCTCTACGGTTTTTCCACGCATGCGTTCGATCAATGCAAGAAACAACACCCGCAACTCCATGCGCGCCAGCGCAGCGCCAAGACAATGGTGGATGCCGTGCCCGAAAGCGAGATGCGGGTTTTTCTGGCGAAAGATATTAAATGTGTAAGGGTCTTCAAACACATCTTCATCACGATTGGCCGAGGGATACCATACCGTCACCTTGTCACCGCGCTTGATCGGGCATCCCTGGAATTCAATATCCTGCCCGGCCGTACGCCGGTTGAAATGCACAGGCGATGTCCAACGCAGGATTTCCTCAATCGCATCATCAATGTATTTTTCAGGATCACTTTCCAGCACTGCATATTGCTGTGGATTTTTCAGCAGCATGTAGTAACCATACGCAATGGCATTGCGCGTGGTTTCTGTGCCACCCGTCATCAACAGGTTAAAGAAACGGATAATTTCAAGGTCATCCAGTTTGCGCGGCTGGCCATCTGTGCCGGGGATTTCCGCATGCACGACTTTCGACATCACCGAGTCATCCGGTTCCTGCTGGCGGATTTGCTGGATCAGGTTGAATGCATACATGCCCATTTCAGTGAGTTTTTCAATCAATGGCGCCGTATCCACGTTGGCATCGTGCGCAGCAAATGTGATCGCTGCATCCGCCCACTCCATCACGCGATGCCAGTCTTCGCGCGGGATATTGGCCATGGTGCAGATCACCTGTAATGGTAATTGCGCTGCAACACGTTCGAGAAAATCAAATTCACTTTCACCGTCTACCGCATCAAGAATAGCACTCGTCAACTCGCGTACTTCCTGTTCCAGCAACGTCAGCGTACGCGGGAAAAAACCCTGGCCCACCAGCGCACGGATGTCATCATGCTTGGGTGGATCCATCATCGCCAGCACTACACCCGGTGCCATATCCGTGCTCATATCGCCCAGCGTCGTGCCTCCGCCCACACGTGCACCGTAGCCGGTCTCTGACGAAAACACCTGATGGTTCTTCAGCGCCGCCTTGGCATCAGCGTGCCTGGATATCACCCAGAAACCTTCGTGATCCGGCGCCTGTTCAGTGGCAGGATGGAACCAGACCGGCGCTTCCTGGCGTATAGTTTTGAAAGCCGCTTCCGGACAGCCACTCGTAAACTGTTCCAGATCACACAAATTGATATCTTCGATTTTCACCATTAACTCCACAACCACGCAGCACCGATCACGCCGCTGGAATCACCGCATTCAGCTTTAAGCAAACGCGTGCGAACGACATCAGAAAAAATCCACTGCTCCCATAGTGCAGGTACATCGCGATACAACTCATCCACATTGGATACTCCGCCACCGAGCACCACTACATCCGGATCGATAATATTGATCACAACTGATAGTGCACGCGCCAATAATTGCACATAATCAGACCACACTGATTGTGCCACCGGATCCTGCTGCCGCATGAGTTCAATACCTGCCTGGGTGTTCTGTACATCCAGACCGGCTTCGCGAAAGCTGTTGCCAAGACCTGTGCCACTCAACCAGGTCTCGATACAGTTATCGCGTCCGCAGAAACAACGGCGAGGCACGCGTCCCTGCACACTGTTGCCCGGCATGGCATTGTGTCCCCACTCGCCAGCATTGTGGTTAGGGCCCGATAGCAATTGTTTATGCACCACCACCCCGCCACCAACACCAGTACCAAGGATCGCACCAAATACCGTACCAGCCTCACGCCCCACACCTGCACACGCTTCTGACAAGGCAAAACAATCTGCGTCATTGGCCAGCCGCACCGGGCGCGCCAGCACCGCCTGCACATCGTGCAGCAGGGGTTTGTCGTTCAGGGCCGTGGAATTGCAGCCACGCATCAAACCCGTTCGGGGCGATTGGGAACCGGGCACACCAATACCCACTGGCAACTGCACAGACAAGCTGTTTTCAGCGACAGCACGCTCAACCAGTCCCTGGATGGCACGCAGTGTGCCGTGGTAGTCACCAGACGGCGTAGGAACGCGCTCACGCCACAAGACGCGGTTATCTGCGGCGATGACAGCCGCCTCGATCTTGGTGCCACCCAGATCCACGCCGATGCGTTTTTGTGCTGCGCCTGCCATCAGCCCAATACCAGAATCACCAGCGCAAGACCCGCCAGGCCAATCACTTCAGTGCGTACCAGCAGCTCGTCCAGTGATGGGCTGCGCATGACCGTCAGGCGCACACTTTCGTCAACGGCTGGTAACGTCTCAGCCCCGTTATCCTGCAGAAGTGATGCCTCCATGCATTCCGCCAGAAAATCGGCGGACGACAAGTGGGTATCCAGCAACAACTGTCGCCAGATGTGGAATCCTGGCGTGAAATTCCCCGCAAGGCAGCAACACAAGGCCATATAGCGCACGGGCAACCATTCCAGCATCCATTGCCACCGCCTGTATGAGGGCAGGTTACCTGCCGACACCTGGGGATGACCGTTATAAAGGCTGGTCAGACGATAGAACACAGCCCCAGCCGGCCCCAACAGGAAGAACCAGAAAAAGACACCGAACAACCGGTTCAGATACCAGCTACCTGCATGGCGGCGCCAGGCGAGCCACAGACCCTGTCCCGGTTCGCCATTGCCGTCAGACACAAAGCCTTCTTCCTCCAGACCTAACCACACCGCCTCTGCATCACCGCTACGCAGGCGCGCAGCAAGATCCGCCAAGCCACTGTGCCAGTCACCGCGTCCCACGCTGAACAGTAGCAACAGCACACCGAGAAAAAACTCTGGCCAGAAAGGCAGTCGCCACAATACCAGCAGCACCAGCAAGGAACCTGCTACAGGCACTGCAAAAAAAACAACATCCCGGCGAGGCCACGCTGCCGCAAGGCTGTTGATCAATGATGTCAGCCAACCGTCGTGATGCAGCCATTTAGCGACCGCGGTATAACGCGCTAGCAGATAAGTAAACACGATACTGAGAAATGGCATGGCACACCTGCAGTGAAAGTCCGTCCGGTTTCGGGCGAGATTATCACAAAGGCCGGATACCGGTTTGACGAAAGCGCCAGACACTCTGCATTATGCAACTATTATTCGTACCCGAGCACCAACCATGCCTCACCAATCCCACCAGAACAAACCTGTCAATACTGCGCCATGGGAACAGGCTTTTGATCGCTGGCTGACGCCGCTGGAAGATTTTATTCATCAACAGACCACCAGCAGTATTTTGCTGATGATATGTACTGTTTCCGCCCTGGTGATCGCCAATTCAGGCTGGGGGCCGCAGTACCTGCATTTCCTGCATCTGCCGGCCACCATCTCCGTGGGAGACAAGCAGTTTGATCTGGATTTATTGCACTGGATTAATGAAGCATTGATGAGTTTTTTCTTCCTGCTGGTCGGGCTGGAACTGAAGCGTGAACTGTTGGTGGGCGAACTGGCCGATGTGCGGCGCGCAATACTCCCTATCTTCGCAGCCATTGGCGGTATGGCCGTTCCTGCCGCACTGTACTGGTGGTGGAACCCGGAAGGCATCAGCGCTGCAGGCTGGGGCATTCCTATGGCAACAGATATTGCGTTTGCTGTGGGCGTGCTGAGTTTACTCAGCGGGCGCATTCCACAAACACTGGCAGCATTCCTGATTGCATTGGCCATTGTGGATGATCTGGGTGCTGTGCTGGTGATTGCATTTTTCTATACAGAACAGTTGAATCTTTTTGCCCTGGCACTGGCAGGATTACTGACCGGCGTACTGGTGGTTTTTAATCTGGGCGGAATCCGGCGTGTGTTGCCTTACATGCTGGTGGGCATTCTGCTCTGGTCTGCCATGTTGAGTAGCGGTGTTCATGCAACACTCGCTGGCGTAATACTCGCCTTTACTATTCCTATCCGCCCTAAATACAACGCCAGACATTTCATCAGTGAAGTACGCGAACTGTCACAACAAATGGAAGACAGTTTGCAAGACAATCCGGATATCCTGCACAACGACACTTTACGCGCACAGGTAATCGCACTGGAACAAGGCGTAGAGCTGGTACAGGCACCCGCCCAGCGACTGGAACAAAATTTACACGTCCTTGTGGCCTATCTTGTGATCCCTCTTTTTGCGTTGGCCAACGCAGCTATCCCTGTCGACATCGCCAACCTTGGCAACACCATTGTGCATCCTGTGACAACCGGCGTAATGAGCGGGCTCGTGCTGGGCAAATGGCTGGGTGTAACGGGAGCCAGTTGGCTTGCCATCAAGACCGGCTACGCGGCAATGCCCACCGGATTGACGATGCGGCACATCCACGGGATTGGCTTACTGGCCGGCATCGGTTTCACGATGTCTATTTTTGTGGCCGATCTCGCCTTTACTGCCGAACCAGAATTACTGTTGATGGCAAAATCAGGCATCCTGCTGGCTTCTATCTTATCCGGCATCTGCGGCTATTGCTGGTTGCGGTTTTGTTGCAGCAAACACTAGGATAACCAGATGAACAACCAGTCATCACACCAGCAGCTGTCACTGAATGTACATCTCAGTGATGATGCTACTTTTGACAATTACTTTGCAGCAGAAAACTCCAGCAATTATCTGGCACTGCAAGCTATCAAATCACTGGTGAGCGATGTTTCACCAGAACCTTTTGTATACGTGTGGGGCGCAGAAGGGGTTGGTGTCAGCCATCTGTTGCAAGCTGCCTGCCACGCTGCCAGCGCACACAATTTATGCAGCCAATATTTACCATTAGAAGAGTTGGCAGGATTTTCTGCAAATGAGTTACTGGATGGGTTGGAACAACTGGATCTGGTCTGCCTGGACGGAGTACAGCATGTGATGGGGCAGCCGGGATGGGATCATGCATTGTTCCATCTTTACAACCGGCTGCGGGATAACCCCCGATGCAGATTACTGGTGTCTGCTGACAGCGCACCACGCGACCTCGGCAGTGGGTTGCCTGATCTTGTTTCAAGAATGGGCTGGGGCATTTCTTTTCATCTGCAGCCACTCAGCGATGAGGAAAAAATGAGCGCTTTACGGTTGCGCGCTCATGCTCGAGGCATAGAACTGACTGATGATGTGTTGGCTTTTATTCTCCACCGCGCTTCGCGCGACATGGCAGAGCTTTTTGAATATTTACAGCGCCTGGATACTATCTCGCTCGCAGAAAAACGGCGGGTCACCATTCCCTTTATCAAGGAAGCGCTAGGCTGGTAACGCATCCACACACAAAAGCAGTCAGGGAAAGCGTTTATCAAGCAACACCAATAGCCAGCCCAGAACCAATCCCGATAACAAGCCACCGATGTGTGCGGCATTTGCAATCTTTCCCAGTCCCGCCATGGTGATAAGACCGCTCATGCACAATACCAGCCACAACAATGCCATCATCATGAACCCTTTTGGCATATCAATGCCTGCATCAGGACATTGACGCTGATAGAGCCAACAATAACCCGCTAATGCGTAAATCACACCTGACATCCCGCCAAATAAATTATCGGGATCAACATAGAACTGCACCAGGTTAGATAACAACGCGCAAGCCATTACCAAAAACAGCAAACGTTGTGAACCTTGGGCCACTTCAATTCGCCTACCCATCTCCAGCAACATCAACCCATTAAAAATAATATGAAGCCAACTGAAATGTAGAAAAATTGGCGTCCAGTAACGCCATCCCTGTCCAATGCCCGGAAGCTCTGCGAGCAGCTGGAAGTTTTCCCCTTCAATGACCAATTGCTGCAATGTCATACTGGCCAACCATTGCACACCACCCAAAGATTCGCCCCAGGTGGTAGACACCATGACGAATGTAAGAGAAGAAAAAAACAACAGCACGAGTGTAAGAGGGAAATAACGCCACTGGGCAAACACTGTTGGCGCAGGAACATCAGGGAGTTGGCTTATCGGGTCTCGATAAAGCAGAACATCAATATCACCGCTGTTCCATTGTGCAATTAACTGATGCAGCAGAGCCAAATCACTGCCCGATAGAACACAAAGACATTGCGATCCGGATCGTTCGAAAATGTAGGTCTCGATACCCTGCGAATGAAGAAAACGGGAGAAAGGCCCCAGATCATGCTCGACTGGCGCGCGCAATACCTCTATCCAGTCTGTCATACCAGACGACTGCCCCATCCCAATTTGGTACGGCACGTTTCATAGTAGTTATGGTTCAGCGGATGGATCAGTTGCAGTTTCTCTGCTTTTTTCTGCACATGCACAATATCGCCAGCCTGCAGCGAGACATGCATTTGACCATCACACGACAGTTCAGGTTGCGCTGCTCTTGCTTCATCCGCCCCACCCGATTCATTTTGCCCGATAGCCCCAAGGACAATGCGCATTTGACTGCTGCCAGCCACAACAATCGGACGGCTAGTCAGCGTGTGCGGAAACATCGGCACCAACGCAATGGCATCCAGCGCAGGATGCAGGATAGGCCCACCACCAGACAGTGCATAAGCAGTTGAGCCTGTAGGCGTTGAGATTACCAAGCCATCCGAATGCTGGCTGTAAACAAAATGGCCGTCAAGATACAGTGCAAACTCGATCATACGTAATGAAGCGCCACGATGTAGCACCACTTCATTCAATGCATCCCCGCGCGCGATAACGGCTGCCCCACGCACAATTTCTGCATCCAGTAAAAAACGTTCTTCCAGCGTGTATCTACCAGATAATACTTCACCGACACGTGTTTCAATTTCATCAGGGGATATATCCGTCAAGAACCCCAGGCTGCCACGATTAATTCCGAGAACCGGAACCGACTGCGTGCTCAATGCGCGAGCTGCACCGAGCATGCTTCCATCGCCACCCACAACAATCACAAGATCGCAATATTGCCCTAATGACTCACGATCACAGACCCGAATATGCGGTAACAAGTTATCCAGCAACGAATACGTATCTGATTCAACGATCACCTCGCTGCCACGGCCGTGCAGAAACTCCATCAGCGCAGATAGTGTTTCCACTACAGCCTGATTGCCTTTCCGACTGATCAGACCGATACGTTTAAACTGATCCATAGAATATGTTCAACCTGGCACAACTGAATTTCTAGGCATCCAGCATATCAAAAACAGCTTGGGGTGATGGAGATAATGGCGGTACCGCATCAAGAAAGCGGGCGCGATGATCAGCGCCAAGTCCATTCATACCATTCAGTAAATAACGAGCATTGAACCCTTTTTGCTGCAACAGCGAAACAGCTGAGCGCGAACGTCGACCTGTATCACAATAAAGAATGTAGTCCTGCTGCAAACCCAACTTTGTCGACATCAATAAACGCAAATAGGCCAAAGGTGCGTTGATGGCATCATGCAAACGGGCTACATCAAATTCTTCTGGCATACGAACATCAAGCAATACTGAACCAGCAATAAGGGCAGCATCAAGTTCTACTGCTTTAATATGCTCAACCACTGGTTCACGAAGCAGCAGCATAAAATCGGATTTATCCAATCGCATTAACAACCCGTCTGTTGCCATGGTGACAGATGCGTTACGCACTGTGTCGTACACAAGTGCATCTTCACCGAAACAACGACCATACCCTATATCAACAATGTGGTGATCTATTGTCTCTCCGGGGTTGCGTCGCGTTACAGAAGCTTTTCCACGGCGAATAAAATAACAACCGTCCCCGGGATCGCCTTGCTGCAAAATAACATCGCCGGCTTTAACCTGCATCGGCTTAAGCCGCGAATAAATCTGTCCAACATTCAGTGGTGGCACTTTTACAAACAGGTTTGACTTAAGCAAAGTCAGTCGCCAGCTAGCCTCATCATCGTGTTCACCTTGATAAGACAAATCCAATTCAATGGCAGCGGCGACATGATCCCAACACAGCTGCCGGTCAACCAAGTCCTTGTCCAGGAACAGGCATACACAATCCGTCAACGCCACAGCCGACGGCAAGCCAGCCACGCCATATCCAATGGGGAACGGTTGTTCTGCCGTATGTACTGCGCTACCGCTGCTATATATAAGCTCAGCTTCACCTGAAAGAAGATAAATATAGCAGCGCCCATATTGCTCATTTGAAAACAAACGCTGTCCACTAGCGATCAATGGCCAGTCAGATTTCTCAAGTAACAATTGCAAGGAATGCTCATTCAGCCCACTAAGGGGAACCAGCCGGCGAATGAGTGGCAGAGGTAAACTTCGCATATGATGATCTTGAAGCGACAGTACAAGGGATTAAACCGGAAGCCGGGACTCAAGTAAACAATGCGAGAGAAGCAACAGCAATAAACCTGAATGGCAGCCAAAGAAAAACCCGCATGTACGTAGAGCACATGCGGGTTTCAGAAGCTATTAAGCTATTACAGAGTGGTTGTAGCTTCTACCACTATGCCTTTCATGATAATCGTGCTGCTGAAAGCACCAACTTTCGTAGCACCTTTAAAAGTGTTTTGTTGCTTGCCTTTCATAGCAAAGGTCAGCGTAGCAGATTTGTCAGCATTTTTGACAACCATAGCATTTTTCGAGATTGCAACGCTCGGTTGAATGATGCTTACGGTTGCAGCAGGATACTTAAGCTGACAGTTAGCCAGTGCCAGTGTATCAAATGCATCAAACATATCATCGATTGAACCCGGCTCGCTCGGCTCTTCAAGCGGGCTTTCTGCATCATTGTTAGGCGTCATGTACACAGTGTATGACGTCTTGGAAGGCACAACAGACCAGCTACCAATAAGAGGCGCAGTAAGACCAGGAGCATCTCTCACGATTTCGTACGTGTTATCGTCATAAAAGGTTACGTTAGCAAGGCCGCCAGTATTCAGGGCTGCACAGCCAGACACACTGATCTTGGATGTAACCACTGCGCCTGTCATTGTGTAAACCGGATCCGCTGCTGCTGCAGGTGCGGACGCAGTAACTGCTGCAAATACGGCTGCAACTGTAAGCATTGGTGAAATTTTCATAAAATACCTCGGATTCTTTATAACGTTATCAGTTTAGCGAATCTGGAAAGAACCTAATACTCAAGGAACCACAAACAAAGTACCAGCTAATGTTACTTTCGCCTTAACACTGCCAACTACAGGAGCAGCCGGAGCAACGCCCTTGGAATCATTTGACTGCTTGCCAATCAGCTGCAAAGTACCCTTGGCTGCCTTATTCTTGACTTTTACAACGATGGTGTTTTTCTTGATCAACACACTTGGTTGAAGAATGCTGACGTACGTAAGGGCAGGATACTTAGCTTGACAGTTAGCTGTCGCATCATTATCCAGCTCAGCAAACAAGTTCAGCACCGAAGGCGTGTTAAAAGACATATAAAAAGTATTTTTTCTCTTACTAGCTACTTCTGCCCACGCACCTGTCAAGGCTACAGGAGACCAGTCATCACGGTACAAGACATAAGAGCCATTGTCATACAGGGTTATATCACCCGATGTTGTAGTCTTTAAAGTCTTACAGCCAGACACGGCCAACTGCTGAGTAACAACAGCATCAGTAATCGTGTACACAGGATTAGGATAGGCAGCATTCAGGCTCTGATTCCAATCTGGCACCGCGAAAGCGAAAGCACCACAGGCCGCAGCCACTGCAAATATTGTTGTCTTTTTCATGCCACTCTCCGGTTAAAACGTTCTTATGTAGTTAATGTACTTAAAGTGAGCACACTTTGCAATAGATCAATAAAATTACCCGTTTTAAGGCCCATTAACCCTTTAAAAATCAGGGGTAATAGGCCTTGCATCAGCCTTGAGCGCCCGCATCCTCAGCTATCGCAGCTGCTACATTGCCAGGCTCCTCAGGCATGGCATCCTTGATAGATAGCTTGATCCGCCCACGGTTATCCACATCCAGCACCTTGACCTGCACCTCCTGACCTTCCTGCAAGCGATCTGAAACCGCAGCAATCCGCTCATTGCATATCTGGGAAATATGGACCAGACCATCTTTACCGGGCATAAACTCCACAAAGGCACCGAAATCAACAATCCGGACTACCTTGCCTGTGTAGATTGCCCCGATTTCAGCTTCTGCAGTGATTGCCTCAATGCGGCGCAGGGTATCTTGCTGGGCATCCATGTTGGCTGCATAAACACGCACCACACCCGTATCTTCAATATCGATCTGCGAGCCGGTAGCCTCTGTAATTGCACGAATAGTGGCGCCGCCTTTACCAATCAGATCTCGGATTTTTTCTGGATCGATCTTGATCTGGGTAAAACGTGGCGCAGTCTCTGCAATCGCTGTACGAGGCGTGTTAATCACCTTGTTCATTTCGGCAAGAATCTGCAAGCGCGCTGCCAAAGCTTGCTCCAGAGCACGATCCATGATTTCTTCATTGATGCCTTCGATCTTGATATCCATTTGCAAGGCAGTGATGCCATTTGCAGTACCCGCCACCTTGAAATCCATATCGCCCAGATGGTCTTCGTCGCCAAGAATATCAGTCAACACAGCAAAACGGTTGCCATCTTTAATAAGACCCATGGCAATACCTGCGACTGGTGCTTTCAATGGCACCCCAGCATCCATCAACGCCAGGCTGCTGCCACAAACAGATGCCATTGAGCTAGAACCATTTGATTCTGTAATTTCAGATACAACACGGATTGAGTATGGAAACACTTCCTGGGCAGGCAACATAGCCGCAACACCACGGCGCGCCAAGCGACCATGACCAATTTCACGACGGCCAGTTCCACCCATGCGACCACATTCACCCACCGAATACGGAGGGAAGTTGTAATGCAGCATGAATGGGTCTTTACGCTCACCTTCAAGCGCGTCAATGTTTTGCGCATCCCGCATTGAGCCTAATGTTGCCACAACAATTGCCTGCGTTTCCCCACGGGTAAACAAAGCTGAGCCATGCACACTGGGCAGAACGCCAACTTCAACTGCTACAGCTCGGACTGTGCGATTATCTCGACCATCAATACGCGGCTCGCCACTTAGAATACGATTGCGAACCACTTTTTTCTCAAGCTTGCCAAACATTTCAGCCACTTCTTTTGCACTGAAACCGTTTTCTTCACCGGCCACTTTTTCAATAGCAATTTGACGCAATTCGCCAAGACGAGTGTAACGCAATTGTTTTTCAGTAATGCGGTAGGCTTCACCAATTTGCGGACCAACTGCAGCAACAACTTTATCCTGCAACGCACGATTTTCAGCAGGAGCCTGCCACTCCCAACGCGGTTTGCCAGCATCCGCCACAAGCGCATTGATTGCAGCAATCACTACCTGCATTTCATTATGCGCGTACAACACTGCGCCAAGCATGATATCTTCCGGCAATTCGTTAGCTTCTGATTCCACCATCAAAACAGCGTCTTTAGTACCCGCCACCACCATATCGAGTTCAGATGTTTTCAGTTCTTCGTAAGACGGGTTGAGGATATATCCTGCCTCGTCAGTATAGCCAACACGTGCAGCACCAATGGGTCCATTAAAAGGAACGCCAGAAATTGCGAGCGCGGCTGATGTGCCAATCATTGCGACAATATCAGGATCACGGTTTTTTTCAGCCGACATCACTGTACAGATAACCTGCACTTCATTATTGAAGTCATTTGGAAACAGAGGGCGAATCGGACGATCGATCAGACGCGATGTCAGTGTTTCCTTTTCGCTAGGACGCCCCTCACGCTTGAAAAAACCACCAGGGATTTTACCAGCAGCATAAGCTCTTTCCTGATAATGAACTGAAAGCGGAAAAAAATCCTGGCCTTCTTTGGCTGTTTTTGCACCTACAACAGTACACAATACCGAGGTAGTTCCCATAGTCACCAGAACCGCCCCTGAAGCCTGACGAGCCACGCGTCCTGTTTCCAGCGTAACGGTCTCATCGCCGTACTGAAATTTCTTGATAATTGCTTTCACTTTATTTTCCTTCTCATCTTCATCATATATAAATACATTGGCCAGAAAAAAATGCCGCGCAAATGCGCGGCATTGTCTTTAGCGGCGCAGACCTAACTTACCGATCAGCTGTGCATAGCGACCGACATCTTTACGCTTGAGATAATCAAGTAATTTACGGCGCTGGTTAACCATACGAATTAAACCGCGACGCGAGTGGTGATCCTGCTTATGAGCACCAAAGTGCCCTTGCAATTTGTTAATATTCGCCGTCAACAGTGCGACTTGCACCTCTGGCGAACCAGTATCTTTTTCGCCTTGACCATGGGCTTTGACGATAACAAGTTTTTCTTCGACTGACAGTGCCATAAACTAAACCTCTTTTTTAAAATATGCGTTAATAAAATTCACGCTTGACCGTGCATATTTACAGTCGGCGTGGTTGACTGCTGCTAACCATGTTGTTGCAACAGCTTTCTGGGGGCTATACGGCCATCCGTCTGGATTTCCGCCACACCAAGAAACTCTCCAGTATCCAGCACAACGCGTACCATCTCGCCTACAGCGGTGGTTTGCAAAGCACCCACTTCCAGAACCGGCTGGCCCTGGCGAAAATAAAACCCTGATGCAGCCGGCATTGTGACAGCCTGCAAATGATCAATCGCCTTTTCGACTGGTAGCAGAAACTGATCCAATAAATCTGCCAACCCCTCGCCTCGCCTCGCCTCTAACTGCTCCAGCGACACACAAGCAGACTCGTTAAATGGCCCTGCCTGGGAACGGTGCAAACTGCTGATATGCGCCCCACACCCGATCAAATTGCCTACATCCTCTGCTAGCGTACGAATATACGTACCCTTACTAACGCGCGCTTCAACATCAGCCTCCGGGAATTCACCGGGCCTGAAAGCCGTCAAAGCCAGATGGTAGACAGTCACCGGTCTGGCGGCACGTTCAATTTCCACTCCAGCCCGCGCCAATTTGTACAGCGGCTGACCCTGATGCTTGATCGCCGAAAACATCGACGGCACCTGTTCGATCTGGCCTACAAATCGGGCGAGCGCGGATTCTACCTCATTCTGGGTCAGTGCGAACCCTGAATTTTTACTGAGAACTTCTCCCTCAGCATCGCCTGTATTGGTTCTGATACCGAACCTCATGGTGCAACGATAAGCCTTGTCTGCATTGAGTAGATACTGGGAGAATTTGGTAGCCTCACCGAAACACAAAGGCAGTACACCCGTTGCCATTGGATCAAGACTGCCGGTATGCCCTGCCTTTGCGGCGGCAAACAACCATTTGGCGCGCTGCAAGGCAGCATTGGAGGTCATGCCACTAGACTTATTCAGCAGAAAAATGCCGTCAACCTGACGACCTTTTGGCTTACGCGGCTTACCCATACTGAATTGGAATTCCTCAGGACTCTTCTGGCGCGTGGCGGCTAGCGTCTGCCGCCACGGCACGGTCTATCAAGGATGTCAGGTGGGCACCGCGCTGAATGCTGGCATCCAATACAAAAAACAGGCGCGGCGTGGTTCTCATGTGATTAGTGGACGCAACCCGGCTGCGCAGGAAACCGCCTGCCTTGTTGAGCGCCTGCAGAGCCTGTGTAGACTCTTCGTCAATACGCTCCCCGACAAAAGTCACATACACCTTGGCGTGTGACAGATCACGACTGACTTCCACCTCATTAATATTGACCATTCCAACGCGTGGATCGCGAACTTCCTGCTGAATCAACAGGGCCAGTTCACGCTTGAGATAATCTCCCACACGTTGAATTCGGCTGTATTCCTGCGCCATCAGCAATTCACTATAAGCTGCGCGCAATCGTGCTGACCTGGTAAACCTCAATCTGGTCACCTGGCTTCACATCCGTGTAATCCTTCACGCCGATACCGCATTCCATACCAGCCCGAACTTCGGATGCGTCATCTTTGAAGCGGCGCAATGACTCAAGCTGGCCCTGAAAGATAACCACATTGTCACGTAAAACACGGATGGGTTTGTTTCTATAAACGGTACCCTCAATCACCATACAGCCAGCAATCTGACCAAATTTTGGCGAACTGAACACATCGCGGACTTGTGCTATACCTACAATTTCTTCACGCGTCTCAGGCGCCAACATGCCACCGAGCGCCTGCTTCATTTCATCCAGCAAATTGTAAATGATGCTGTAATAACGAATTTCAAGACCTTCCTGCTCAGCACGTTTACGCGCAGCGCCTTCAGCGCGCACGTTAAAACCAAGAACGATAGCGCCCGTTGTTGCCGCAAGATTTACATCGGTTTCAGCAATACCACCAACACCACCGCTAACTACACGGACTTCCACTTCATCATTACCTAAAGCCATCAATGCAGATTGAATGGCCTCCAAAGAACCCCTGACGTCCGCTTTCAGTACAACATTGAGAATCTTCTTCTCATCTGCACCAATATTGCTAAAGATGTTTTCAAGATTCACCGTCTGCTGGCGACCATGGCGAGACAAACGCTGCTTCTGTTCACGGAATTGTGCTACTTCGCGTGCCCGACGCTCATCAGGGACCACCATGAAGCCATCACCTGCATTAGGCACGCCATCCAGACCAAGCAACTCCACAGGCACAGAAGGACCAGCTTCATCAACAGGTTTACCTGTGTGGTCAAACATAGCTTTGACACGGCCATAATTAACACCAGCCAATACGATATCTCCACGGCGCAATGTGCCACGCTGCACCAGCAAACTGGCTACAGCACCACGACCTTTATCGAGACGCGATTCAATGACTACACCTTGTGCCGGAATATCCGAAGGAGCCTTCAGTTCGAGCATTTCTGCCTGAAGTAACACTGCTTCGAGCAATCTGTCGATACCCTCACCGGTGTGGGCAGAAACAGGAATGAACTGCGTATCGCCACCCCAATCGTCAGGAATCACATCACGCTGCACCAGTTCGTTTTTAACACGCTCCAGATCAGCAGCCGGTTTATCAATTTTATTGATTGCAACAACAATGGGAACGCCTGCAGCCTTGGCATGCTGTATCGCCTCAATTGTTTGCGGCATAACGCCATCATCAGCTGCCACCACCAGAATCACTACGTCTGTTGATTGCGCACCGCGTGAACGCATAGCAGTAAATGCAGCATGACCCGGAGTATCCAGAAAAGTAATCACACCGCGATCAGTCTGGACGCGATACGCGCCAATATGCTGGGTTATACCGCCGGCTTCGCCAGCAGCCACTTTTGCCTTGCGTATGTAATCCAGCAACGAAGTCTTTCCATGATCGACGTGACCCATCACAGTCACTACAGGAGCGCGAGGCAACAAAGTGCCCTCGTCTACAGCCAGCATCGCTTCAAGATCTTCCTCAACTGCGTTCTCAGAGACAGCGACTGCAGAGTGGCCAAATTCCTCAACAATTAATGTGGCCGTATCTCGATCTATTGTCTGGCTGACAGTCGCCATGACACCAAGCTTCATTAATGCTTTAACAACTTCAACGCCTTTAACATTTATTTTCTGAGCCAATTCACCGACTTGAATTTCTTCTGGCAATGCAACTTCTAGCACTTGCTTCTCCGTTGGACGCTGAAACGTATGCTTGTTGCTGACTTTTACCTTGTGCTTGCCTGTACCGCGCGAGAATGGCCGGAAATCCATGTCTTCGCTGTGCCGCTCAACATCTTCTTCATCAATAATTTCAAACACATCGTTACGACTAGGTTTAGCGCGCCCGGTTTTTTCACGGACTTTAACGGCACCTTTTTTCTTGATCTTGTCGTCTTCTTCTTCCTGCTTTGAGCGCTTTTTCAAAACATCAGTTCTAGCAACAGTCGTCTCTTGTGTATCAATAACTGCAGTACTTGCGACGGGAGAAGCAACAGCAGCAGGTTTGGACTGGCGCTCATTCTCCAGATCTTTTTTCCTGCGGGCAACTTCGACACGCTCGACTTCTTCAGCTGCACGACGCGCCAATATAGCTGTTTGCCGGCGCTGCTCAGCATCATCCAGAGCCGAACGACCAAGAATCTTGCCTGACAACTTTGAAACAGGTTTCACTTCAGGTGCCGGCTCAGATTGGGACTCGTCTTCCGATACTATTTCAGCAATAGCAGGCAACAGTTCTTCTGCTGCATGCAACACCTCAACTTCCGCCTCAGCAACAACTGATGCAGCAACTTCTTGCGGCTTCTCTACGACAGGCAGATCACTTCCGACCACATCAGCAGCAATATCTGCATCAAGACCAGATGATATTTCCTCGTCAGCAACAGGCATGCCATCAATATCATCCCGCTTGACATAGGTGCGCTTCTTTCTAACTTCAACACTGACAATTTTCTTTGCTGCACCGGTACCGGTTTTTAAAGTACTTACCGTTTTCCGCTTCAGTGTAATTTTCTTTGGCCCGCCATCTGCTTCGTTTCCAGCGCCATGAGACTCACGCAAAAACTTGAGCAGAACTTCTTTTTGCTCATCAGAAACGCTCTCAGCTGGCTTGCGCTGAGGCAATCCGGCATCCTCCATTTGCTTAAGCAAACGTTCAACCGATGTACCAATACTTTCAGCTAACTGGCTGACAATAACATCACTCATGCAGTGCTCCTCTTTTGGCGCAGACTTGCTGATGCAAAATCAGACAAACCACGGCGCGCGCGCCGTCATAATCAGGCTGGCGATTTTTTCTTCGCCCAGTTCAGGTGCAATTTCAAGCACATCATCTACCGCTTGTTCAGCGAGTTCTTCCATGGTGCAAATACCATTTAATGCCAACTTATAGGCAAGAACATCATTCATGCCTTCCATCTCCAGCAAATCTGCTGCTGGCTGGCCACCCACTTTCTCTTCAGATGCCAGTGCACGCGTCAGCAATGCATCTTTAGCACGGTTACGTAACTCGGTAGCAATCTCTTCATCGAACCCTTCGATTGTCATCATTTCATCAAGAGGCACATAGGCAACCTCTTCAAGAGATGCAAAACCTTCTTCTATCAGCACTGCAGCAACATCTTCGTCTACTTCAAGCGCTTCCATAAACAACTCGAGAATAGAACCGGCTTCTTGCTGCTGTCTGGCTTCAGCTTCTTCCACACTCATGACGTTGATAGCCCAGCCAGTGAGTTGGGTAGCCAATTTAACATTCTGGCCGCCGCGTCCGATTGCCTGCGCAAGGTTTTCTTCAGCAACAGCGACATCCATCGTGCGCGTGTCTTCATCCATTACAATAGATTCAACTTCTGCGGGAGCCATTGCATTGATAACCAGTTGCGCTGGATTGTCATTCCACAAAACAATATCAATTCGCTCATTATCCAGTTCACCAGAAACTGCCTGGACACGCGAACCGCGCATACCAACGCAAGCACCAACAGGATCAATTCGGCCATCATTGGTTTTCACTGCGATTTTTGCACGTGAGCCAGGATCTCGTGCAGCTGCACGAATCTCGATTACCTGCTCGGCAATTTCAGGCACTTCAATCTTGAACAATTCAATCAACATCTCTGGGCAGCTACGCGAAAGAATCAGCTGTGGCCCACGTTGATCCTGACGGATTTCCAGCAGAACAGCCCGCGCACGATCATTCATGCGAAACAGCTCCCTACCGACAAGATTTTCACGCGGAAGAATGGCTTCCGCATTGCCTCCAAGGTCAACAATGATGTTGTCTCGCGTTACTTTCTTCACTGTACCGTTAACCAACTCGCCAATACGATGACGGTACATTTCTACCATCTGGGCGCGCTCTGCTTCACGCACCTTCTGTACGATAACCTGTTTGGCTATTTGCGCAGCAATACGACCAAAGCCAACGTTATCTACGACTTCTTCATAAACATCGCCTGCTTTCAGATTGGCATCTTTTTCATGCGCCTCCTGAATAGTGAACTGGGTACCTAACTCCGCCAACACATCATCAGGCATAACCGCCCAACGACGCACTGTGGTGTACTCGCCAGTCTGACGATCGATACTGACTTCAATATCAGCATCTTCGTCATAACGTTTCTTTGTCGCAGTTGCGAGCGCTTGTTCAAGCGCCTGGAAAATCATTTCCTTATCGACTCCCCGCTCGTGGGAGACCGCATCTGCAACCAGGAGAATTTCTTTGCTCATTGCAAGCCCCTATTTACCTGTTTCCAATTCATCATCATTCACCAGCCCCTGATCAGTAACAACAAGATCAAGATCTGAATCTTCAATTGCGTCACCTTCACGCAAGGTACTACCTAATGCAACAGAGCCCTCTAATGCAACGGAACTCTCACTTGATGCACTGTTGCTTACCTCTCCAAACACTGGAACAACATTGGCTTTATCAACAGATTCCAATGGCAATAGATACTCTGTGTCGTCTACCTGTAAAACCAGATCCCCATCTTCCAGACCATTTAACAAGCCCTGAAAGCGACGGCGGCCTTGGTAAGGCGCACGCAAGCGTACTGCAATCCTGTGTCCGACATAGCTCATAAACTGCGCAGGCGTGTACAGCTGCCTATCCAGGCCTGGCGACGACACTTCTAGCGTGTACGCACTGGCAATCGGATCCTCAACATCCATTACTGCACTAATCTGGCGGCTGATGCGCTCGCAATTTTCCAATGTCACCCCAGCAGGGGAATCAATATAAACACGCAGCAAACTGCGGCGACCCTGTACGGAAAATTCCAGGCCCCACAACTCACAACCCTGCGCCACCACTACAGGCGCAATCAGGCTTTCTAGATCAGCTGCTCTACTCATTTCTTGCGCGATTTGCCTGCTGCACTATAAAAAAATCACCATAAAAAAATGGGCACAAGGCCCATCTACATCACTGTTTTCACGGCAACAGCCGGATAACAAAAAGCCCCTTAAAGGGGCCCCAGTCACAGACAACGACCTGAATCGCTGTCCCGATGATTTGGTAGCGGGGGCTGGATTTGAACCAACGACCTTCGGGTTATGAGCCCGACGAGCTACCAAGCTGCTCCACCCCGCAATCACAACCTTTCAGCAATACTACCGGCCTTTCGGCCAACTTGCTGCTGCAAGGGAGAGGAATTATAGGGATGAAGCTGCCATTGGTCAATGTAAATCTCGTATCAGAACGTTACTGGCACATGTGTATAACCGCGCACATTGGCTGAATGCATACGCTTCAAGCCATCCCACTGCACCTGGTAGTTGGGCATCATCTTCAGGATTTCCTCGAAAGCTACCCGCCCCTCCATACGCGCCATGGCTGCCCCTACACAAGAGTGGATACCAAAACCAAAGCCCATGTGGTCACGGTTACTGCGGGCAAGGCTGAATACCTCGGGATTCTCGAAATGGCGCTCGTCGCGGTTGGCCGCTACCAGCAGCATCCCGACGCGCTTGCCGGCCGGGATGGTGACGCCATGCAATGTGACATCCTCAGTGGTAACCCGACCAATCAATTGGGATGAGCCTTCCATACGCATGGTTTCTTCCACAGCCTTGGCAATTAATGATGGATCTGCGACGCACTGGGCGCGCGCTTCCGGATTTCGCGCCAGAGTCACAGTCATGTTGCCGATCAGCTTGGTTGTGGTTTCGTTACCGGCAATGCCAAGGATCATCAGAAAGCCAATTACCTCTTCGTGTGAAATCTCACCGGAACGCTTGGCTTCCAGGATAAGGCTGAGCAGATCACCAGACTCCATGTGTTTTTCACGTTCTTTTACAAAATCCTCAAAGTACTGCGCCATGTTCAGATAGCTCTCTGCCACGATTGGCGGCATTTTCATCACGCCATCCTCACGTTCCAGCAAGTTATCGGTCCAGACACGGATCTGATCATGATCACTTTCCGGGATTTTCAGCATGGTACCAATCACGTACATCGGCAGGTAACAGCCAAAATTGGCGACCGTGTCGATATGCCCTGTGTCCCGAAACGGCTCCAGCAGCTTGATGGTCTTGGCACGCGTCATCGGCTCAAGCGCTGCAACATTGTCAGGGGTTAACACCCGACTGATTACCTTGCGGGTGTGGGTATGCTTGGGTGGCACCATAGTGATAACCATCGGGTAGCCGCTGGCGGCATCAGCCTCCAGTGCCACGCCCTCATGGCTCGAAAAGCGCTTGAAATCCCGCATCGCCATCTGCACATCATCAAAGCGGGACAGAATGTAATAGTCATCCACGGCGTTGTAATACACCGGCGCCTCATCCCGTAGCGCCTTGTAGTAGGGGTAAGGGTCATCATGCACATCATGCGAATACGGGCTGTAGAGTTTGACGTAGTCTTTCTGGGCAGCTGCGGTCATGGGCATATCCTCGGGGAACAAACACTGGTTCAAGTGGGGAGGATAGTAAGGCGGGGAATCTATATAGTCAATCTTGCTTGACTAAATTGCCTGATGCGCATCAAGCCAGCCCGTCACAGACAATTGTCAGGACAGGCGCTTACGCTCATTGGATGGCGGAATATTCAGGGATTCACGGTACTTGGCAACTGTCCGCCGCGCGACATTGATGCCTTGCTGGTCCAGCAGGTCGGCAATCGCGCTGTCAGACAAGGGTTTACGGGCACTTTCTTCCGTTATCAGTTTCTTGATCATAGTGCGCACAGCTGTTGATGAACATTCGCCACCACTGGCCGTGCCAACATGACTGGAGAAAAAATATTTAAGCTCAAAAACACCTTGCGGGGTGTGCATATATTTCTGGTTGGTAACGCGCGAAATAGTGGATTCATGCATACCAACTGTTTCAGCAATATTTGCCAGCACCAACGGCTTCATTGCCTCTTCCCCGTAATCGAGAAAACCTCTCTGGTGCTCGACAATTGCTGTGGCTACTTTCATCAATGTTTCATTGCGACTTTCCAGACTTTTCAGAAACCAGCGCGCTTCCTGCAAATGATCGCGCAGAAATGTATTGTCTGCAGACGTATCTGCACGCCTGACTAAAGCAGCATAATCCGCATTGATACGCAAACGTGGCGCAATATCAGGATTCAGTTCCACTACCCAGCGTGAGCGTTTCTTGCTGACATACACATCCGGCACCACATACTCGGTTTTTTCAGCTTCAATATGTGAGCCGGGCTGCGGATTAAGACTCTGGATCAATTCAATCACTTTTTTCAGCGTATTTTCACGAATATCAGATTTCCGCATCAACAATTTGTAATCATGCGCCGCCAACAAATCCAGGTATTCTGATACCACCAGCTTGGCATCCAGCAACCATGGCGTGTCTTCGTGCAACTGGTTCAGCTGAATAAGCAGGCATTCACGCAAATCGTGGGCCGCGACACCAGGAGGATCAAATTGCTGCACCCGGTGCAGCACGGCCATGACTTCATCCAGCTCCAGCGCATCTGCATCAAGATCCGACGCAACCTCCATTGCCTCCCACTGAGCTGCAAGCCCTTGATAAATGTCTTCAATGCTACTGTCGAGAAAACCGCTGGGAGCAATCGCATCAATAACAGACATCGCAATAATACGGTCACGATCTGTCATGGGCGTAAGGTTCAGCTGCCACTGCAAATGATCTTGCAGCGTTTCTGCTGATGCGTTGCGACTGTCAAAACTGTAATCGTCATCGCCACCTTGTCCGGACGTATTACTGGCGCCAGCCTGATAAACATCGTCCCACTGGCTGTCAACGGGAAGCTCATCCGGAATATGTCCCTCCTGCCAATCATCCACTGACTCACTGCGCTGCTCTGGCTCACTGAAGTCTGTCACTTCGTTGGATGTCTGGTGCAAACGAACAAGGTCTTCTTCACTGATTCGAGGCAAATCATCATCCGGCGCTTCGCCCTCTTCCATCATTTCCAGCATCGGATTGGACTCCAGCGCCTGCTGGATTTCCTGCTGTAGCTCCAGCGTCGACAATTGCAGCAGCTTGATGGCCTGCTGCAATTGCGGCGTCATCGCGAGAGACTGGCCGAGCTTGAGCTGGAAAGATTGTTTCATGAAGAAGAGACTACCTGATACTGCTTCAAATACTGAAACAATTTTCGCATGGACGACGGCGGTTTTTGTTGCTCTGCTTCACGCTTTGCATCGCGCAGTAACTGCCGCAATGGCTGCGCTTCTATACCGGGAAATATTTGCAGGGCTTCGCCAACAGCCGCGTCGCCTTCCTTTAGCAGCCGTGTGCGCCAATATTCCAGTTCGTGCAAGGCGCGACTGGCTTCAATACTGCCGGTTTGCGTATTCTCGTAAGCCAGCTTCACCGCTTCGATATCCGCCTCACGCATCAGTTTGCCTACCAATTGCAGATGACGGCGATGCGCTTCGCGCTGGGTCATTTTCTGCAACTGGAGGATAGTGTCGAGCAATCGCTCGTCGAGAGGCATTTTCCGGAGCGTCTCTGGCGTTAATTCCGCCAGTTTCTTGCCCAATGCCTGCAATGCCAGCATCTCGCGCTTGAGGCTTGATTTACTGGGACGTTCGTCAAGATCGTCTTCTGGAACATCAGGGGTCATTAAAGGTAAAACCAGGTAGCCAGACCAAGGAATGCAAAGAAGCCCATGCAGTCAGTAAATGTTGTGAGAATCACACCACCAGCCAACGCTGGGTCTATCTTCATACGCTTCATCAACAATGGTAACAGCGCACCCGCCAAAGCCGCTACCAGCATATTGATGACCATGGCACCCGCGATCACAAAGCCGAGTTTGATATCACTGAACCAGTAGGTTGATACTGTGCCGACTACGACAGCCCAGGCAAACCCGTTGATCAGGCCCACCATAATTTCACGGCCGAGCAGCCATCTGGAGTTGTGGCGGGTAATCTGCCCCAACGCCAGACCACGAATCACAATCGTGAGTGTCTGTGTGCCTGCAACCCCACCCATGCCGGCTACTATCGGCATCAATACGGCCAGCGCGACCACTTTTTGTATGGTTCCTTCAAACTGGCCAACCACCCAGGAGGCCATAAACGCTGTGACCAGATTGACGCCCAGCCACACCGCCCGCAATGGCACCACTTTAAGCGTCGGGGCAAAGACATCCTCTTCTTCGGTCAGACCCGCCATACTCATCAGCGAGTGATCGGCCTCGTCGATAATGACGTCGATTACATCGTCAACCGTAATACGGCCCAGCAATTTACCATTGGGGTCCACTACCGGTGCAGTAATCCAGTCATAGCGTTCGAACAGGTTTGCTACTTCATTGGCTGGCATTTCTGCAGGGATAGACTGGACATCCGTCACCATGACTTCGCGCACGCTGACGGCAGGGTCTGTGGTCAGGATCTTGGCTATCGGCAATAAACCGACCAACTGGTCATCGTTGTTGACGACAAATACGCAATCCGTAGTGGGCGGCAGCTCCTTGTGCATGCGCAAATAGCGCAGCACCACGTCCAGCGTAACGCGGGGATGGATGGTAATCGTATCGGTGTTCATCAGGCCGCCGGCCGTGTCTTCGTCGTACGAGAGCATTTGCTCGACGCGCAGACGATCCAGCTCGCTCATCGATGACAGCACTTCCTCGATCACGGTATCCGGCAAGTTCTGGAGAATATCGGCGATATCGTCATCGTCCAGCTCGTCAGTTATCTCTGCAAGCTGGTCAGCATCCATGGTTTTGAGGAACTGACTCTGGATTTCTTCATTCAACCAGGTGAGGACTTCCCCCTGTTGCTCCTTGTCGATCAGCTGCCATATCACACGACGGTTTTTAGGCGGGCTGGACTCCAGCAAGGCGGCAACGTTGGGCGCGGACAGGCTGTTGAGCATACGCCGGACTTGCATGAACGTACCGCTGGACAGCGCTTCATTGAGCTGGTCCAGTTTCAGTTGCGTCTGCTGTTTGTCGAGCATTTGCGACATGCGGGCAGTCCAGGCGGCGGGCGGGAATCGTCCGCCATATTACCACCCGACACGTGAATAATAAATTATAAAAACACTGCAAATGCTTAATGTGTAAGGATTTTTTACCTTGGCCCGTCCAGCCTGTCTTATGTGCACAACTTTACAAACGAATAACGTGGAATCTGGTAAGCTCGGTCACGTCTGCTAAAAAAACAACATGTACTCTAGGAGCCCACCATGAAAATTATCACTAGCATCGCCCATTCCCTCCTTCTGACAAGCGCACTCTTTGCCATGCCAGTGCTGGCTGAAGACACCGCAAAAGCGGCTGTTGGTGGCGCAGTGGGTGGTGCTGGCGGCGCCTATGTCGGGGAAAAAATCGGGGGCGACACAGGTGCAGTCATCGGTGCCGGCGTGGCAGGCGCAGCTGGAAGTGCTGTTGCCGCTGGTGATGGCAATAAAACTGAAGCCGCCGTGGGTGGCGGCATTGGAGGAGCCGGCGGCGCACTGGCTGGTAAAGCAATCGGCGGAGAAACTGGCCAGCTGGTTGGCGCAGGGGTTGGTGCAGCTCTAGGCGGCGCACTCGGTGCGAATATGGGTGACAGCGACGACAAGGATAAAGAAGAGGAATACCAGAAGGCGCTTTATCTCCAGCAGCAGCAA
>ERZ724527.49-NODE-49-length-52377-cov-11.829727_pt1 | contig 52377 bp, 54 predicted proteins | sample MGYA00376060_ERZ724527 | MGnify/ENA primary metagenome ERZ724527 (study PRJEB28724, sample SAMN07190886) | activated sludge metagenome | isolation source: activated sludge of sewage treatment plant in Hong Hong | place: USA: Christiansburg, Virginia | collected...
CCTGTAGAAGCTAGTAAACCTTGGGATACAAAAGGCATTGAAGGTGTACATCGTTTCTTAAAAAAATTATGGCGTTTATTTTATAGCGAATCAAAGCCAATCAATGGGAAAATAGTTGATGGTGTTCCAATTTGGACGACCACAACTCCCTCTCCTTTGGAGAGGGCTGGAGGTGAGGCTACTGCCGAAGAATTAAAAGTGTTGCATAAAACCATCAAAAAAATTGATGAAGACACAGAACGTTTTTCTTATAATACAGCAGTTTCTGCATTCATGGTTTGTGTAAACGAATTGGCAGATTTAAAATGTACTAAAAAAGAAATTTTAGAGCAAGTACTTATTTTATTAACGCCTTATGCTCCTCATATTGCAGAAGAATTGTGGAATGCATTGGGCAATGAAGGAAGTATTTTAGATGCTACTTATCCAATTTTCAATGCTCAATTTTTAATTGAAAATTCTAAAGAATATCCTGTAAGTATCAATGGTAAAATGCGTACTACACTTACGTTTCCAATAGATGCCACTCAGGCAGATGTTGAACCTATTGTATTACAAAATGAAATTGTTCAAAAATGGTTAGAAGGCAAACCACCTAAAAAAATCATCTTTGTAAAAAACAAAATGATTAATGTAGTAATCTAAATATGGCTGTAATGTTGAGCATGAAGAAATCAATTGATACAATGATTACCTAACTAAAAAAGATGTATAAAACTAAAAAAGCCGATGAAAATTTCATCGGCTTTTTTGTGGTTATTTTTTAGCGAATTGTTTTCAGCATTTCTTTTACTGCAGCTTCCAATTGTGCATCTTTTCCTCTTAAAAATTCTTCATAAGGCAATGCTACTTTAATGTCTGGTTCAAGTTGCAAATTTTCTGTTGGTCTATTTTCTTTACCAATCGTTGCAATCATAGGTATACCAAAATAAATAGTTGGATCTATTTGAAATTCCCACCAAACTGCAGTTCCTGTTCCTGGAACTGGCATACCAATTAATTTGCCAATTCCATTTTGTTTATATGCATACGGAAAAAGAAAAGCATCGCTATAATTGCTTTCACTCATTAATACACAGCTTGGCTTTTGCCATTTGCCTGCAGGTTCTGCACCTTTTACACGATTGCCTTGTGGGGCAAAATCTAAATAACGTTTGCCACTTAAAAAAGTACACAAATCATCGTGTAACCAACCACCACCATTAAAACGAGTGTCTACAATCAATGCTTCTTTTTCTATATTTTTTCCCAACACTTCATCATACACTTCTCTAAAACTATCATCATCCATTCCTTCAACGTGTACATAGCCTACTTTGCCTCCACTTAATTTTGCTACCATTTCATTCATGCGTTTCATCCAACGTTTATACAATAGCATCCCTTCAACTCCAGGATTGATTGGTTTAATAACCATTTCAAATCTTGAATTGCTATCGGGATTGTAAAAATTCAACAATACATTTTTTCCTGCTTTTCTGTTTAACAATTGATTCCAATCTAATAAATCTGTTATTTCAACACCATCAATTTTTTCGATAATGCTACCAGCTTTTACTTTGCTTTCAGCTTTGTCTATTGGTCCACCAGCAATTACTTCATCTACTTTTAATCCCTTGCCAGTAAAGGTTTCATCATACAACAAACCCAATGCAGCAGTAGCATCAGAACCTGGACTCATATATCTATAACCACTACCAGTATGTGATGCATTCAGTTCTCCCAACATTTCACTCATCAACTCCTGAAAATCGTAGTTATTGGTAATATGTGGTAAAAATTTAGCGTATGCTTTCTTATACATTTCCCAGTTTACACCATGAAGTTTGGGGTCGTAAAATTTCTTTTTTACTTGCCTCCAAGCATGATTAAAAATATAATCTCTTTCGCCAGCAGCATTTAGTACCATTTCTCCACTAACACCAATTGGTGATACTTGACCACTTTGAGTTTCTACTTTTACCAACCCTCCATTGTTGGTAAGAATAATATTTTTACCATCATTGCTCAATATTAAACCACTTGGGCTGCCCATTAATTTTGCTAGTATTTTAGTTTCGTGGGTACGAGGTTCAGTAACCCATAAATCGTATCCTTTTTCAAATGAAGCAAGATAGTAGAGTTTGCTTCCATCATTGTTTAATACATAATCGCTAATTGTAGAACTGTTGATGGTTAATCTAACTTTTCTGTTTTCAATATCTACTAAATCCAATTGTAGAGCACTGTCTTTTACTGCAACTGTATCTTTAGTTGACTTAGTTTTTTTATCTTTTGTTTTGGCAATTGGTTCTTCTTTTTTTGCAGTGTCTTTTTTCTCCTTCCCTTCTTTTTCTTTTAGCAGATCAAAATCTTCTTTGCTCAGCAAAAATTTATCGTATGCCGTTTTATCAAAAAATGCAGCATATACATCTACTTCTCTACTACCACTTAAAGCCAATGAACGCCTTCCTTGTTTATCGCTTACCCATGTAAATAATTTACCCCCCATACCCCATTTACTTCTACCTTCTCCATAACCACCATTGATAGGATATAAAATTTCTTTACTTCCATCAGCTTTAATTAATGCTGCATTGGTAGCCAACCAAAATCCTTTTTGATCATCTACCATCAACCATTTACTATCAGGACTCCATTGAAAATCCCAGTCTCCATCGCTATAAGAATAGTTGTGGCCAAAAGGAAAAACAACTCTACTTTTTTTCGTGGCAATATTGAAAATTTTTACACTGTTTCGTTCTTCTACATAAGCAATCTCTTTTCCATCTGGAGAATATTTTGCTTGATATTCTTCTTTATCTGTAGCAATTACAGGCTCTTCCTTTAAAATTGTAGATGTGTAAAAATAAGGTTCATCGGCACGTACAATACTTACTTTATAAATATCCCAATTGTCATTTCTTTCGGCTGAATAAATAATATTTTTACTATCAGGACTCCAAGAAACCATACGCTCTTGTTGTGGTGTATTGGTAATGCGTTTTGTTTGTCCACCATCTACACTACTTACAAAAATTTCGCCTCTTGTTACAAAAGCAACTTCTTTACCATTGGGACTAAGTTCAAATTCTGAAACATTGCCATTAATGGGAATATTTTTTTCTACACCTGCACGTCCATCATTATAAATTTGAACTTCCACTTTTTTTGGAATACTGCCTTCCGTCATGGAATAAATTTCTCCATCATAACTAAAACAAAGTGTATTGCTATTGCTAACACTTAAATGGCGTATGGGATGATTTTCAAAAGATGTTAATTGTTGTTCTGCAATGCGTAATACAACTGGTGTTTTAAAAATGTTTTGAGCACCTTTTTTCTCACTTAAATAATATACGTACTGCCCATCTTTACTAAAAATAGGTTCTCTATCTTCTCCTTCAAAACTGCTGAGTTTGCGATAGGTATTGGCTTTTACATCCATTAACCAAATATCTTTTGTAACAGAAGATGTATGGTGTTTACGCCACTCATCTTCATACCCTTTTGTATCTTGAAAAACAATTTGTGAGCCATCGTTGTTGTAATGAGCATTCTCCATACCTGCAGCACTGATTAAAACAGAACGACCACCTGTAACTGGTACACTGTATAAATTTTTAAACATGCGTATACTAAAACGAATACTTTGAGCAGTGGAGTTCCGTCCACTACCAAAAATTACCTGTTTGTCATCTACTGAAAAATCTGAAGGATAATCTGCTGCACTATTATACGTTAAACGGGTTGGTGCACCACCTGTTGCAGGCATGGTAAAAACATCAAAATTTCCATAACGATCGCTAGCAAATGCTATGGTTTTTCCATCATGACTCCAAACAGGCATCATATCTTGTGCTTCATGAATTGTTAATGGTACTGCAACACCACCACTTGCGTCAACTCTATAAATATCTCCTTTATACCCAAAGGCAATGGTTTTTCCATCTGGTGAAATTGAAGGATAACGCAACCACAATGCATTGCTTTGTGTAAAACCAAGAGCTGTAGTTAAACAAAAGGCTATTGTAAGAAATCTTGTTTTCATAAACAGTTTTTATTAGGGTGAACTTTAAAAGTAGTTATCATAAACACTATATACAAATTATTTTTTACGAATGGTAGGTGTTTTACTCTTTCACTAAAAGGGTTAGCAACTGGCAATGAACTTTCCCTTGTTTTATAATGAGAAGAATCGTGTTTTTAAATTAAAATTTAGTAGCTAAAGGCTTTCACCTTGGTTCGTGAGGGAACGAACCAAATCATTTAAGCAAAAGAAGGTATAATAAACAAACTAATGCATAATTATAATAGTTCCTTTTTTACTGTAATTAATCCCTCCATTAATTGAATAGTTGGCCATCCAAACAAAAGTTTCAGTTTGCCCAATTCCTTTAAATTTTCCATCCCATTTTTTAAATGGATTGTTGCTTTCAAAAACAATTTGTCCAAAACGATTAAACACCTTTAACGTGTAGTTCTTTAATGCAGCAATATTCCCCAATGGTCCAAAATTTTCGTTTTTCCCATCGCCGTTGGGTGTAAATGCTGATGGGAAAAATACATCTGTACAATCAACGGTTACATCAATTTCGTCTGTTGCAGTGCAACCATCAGCATCAACAACAACTACATTGTACTTGCCAGTTTTAGTAACAGTAAAAGTAGATGTGGTAGCATTGTTCTGCCATTTATATGACGCAAAGCTGCCTGCATCTAAAATTAATTTATCGCCAGGGCAAATAACTGTATCATTTCCTAAAAAAACAGCAATGTTATTTTCAATATTCTTAACCAAGAGGTTGGTTGCTGATGCTGAACAATTATTATGATCGGTAACGTTCAAAAAGTAATTATTTGGCCAAAGTGCAGTAGCAACTTGTGTATTGGCTCCTGTTGACCATTGATACTGATAAGGCGTTGTTCCACCTTTAGCATTTGCATCTATCATACCAGAATTTTTGCCACATTTTGCATTGCCAACAATTGGTGTTATAAGTAAACTATCGGGCTGTGTAAGCTGAATTGTTTGCGATGTAGTACAAACATTTGTTCCATTAACTGTAATTGTATAATTGCCTGCTTTTAAAAACTCTATTGATGATGTTGTTTGAACAGGATTTGTATTCCAACTATAATTGTACTGATTGCTTACTGGCAAAACGGTTACACTCAGTTTACCTGTTGCATCTCCATTACATTTTATATTGCTTACTACAACAGGCATTACATTTACTACAGTAATATTTTTACTAATTACAGAAAGTGGAGCACCTGCATAAAATGAAGTGAGTGTTATTGTATAATTGTTGGGTGATGAAAAAACATGTATAGGATTTGCATCGGTAGATGTATTGTTTATGCCAGAAGCGATGTCGCCAAAATTCCATAAAAAACTTGTTGGACATCCACCAGAATTATTTATAAAATTTACTTTGTTATTTGCCTCACAGTTATAACTGAAATCAGCTCCTAAAATGGGCATTTCTTTAATAACAATATCATCTATGCCAAAGCCTTCATAATACTCACGACAAATGGGACTGCCAGAAAAACGAAATCGAAACATTACCTGCTGTTTGCCAGCAAGCATTGCCATTACGTGTTTTGCAATAACCCAATTGCCACTACCATTACCTCCTAAACAGTTAAACGATCCTGATGTTGCAGAAGGCTGAACATTACCCGACCATCCTTTTTTTGCACCAGTAGCATTGTACCAGTTTGCATTTAAACAATTGGCATTATCATTATTTGTGCCCAAAATATTCCAGCTATTTCCTCCATTATCCGAATACTCAAATGTAACAGCATCCCAAATCCATTCTACTTCCCAAATTACTTTAAAACTTATGTATGGATTTTGCAAATTGCTAAAATCAAAACAAGGACTTTGTAAAACTGAATTTTCGCTAGCACCGTACAGTTGGCCAATATTTAGTCCACCAACAACCCAACATTTATTTCCACTACCTGCTTTATTAATAATTCGTTTTGTTGGAGTTCCCCATTCCCATGTACCTCCATTCATTACCCATTGACCATTATTTGTCTCGAAATTTTCTTGATATGGAAATGTATTGATGATTGTATTGCATTGTGCATAGGAACTAATTGATACCAATTCAAACAATAAAAAAACAAGTATTTTAAAAAAAGATTTTTTCATTTTTCAGTTAACAATAAACAAGATTATAAAGCTACACCGTTCAGCTTTTGCATTGATTTGTGATGATAAAAATTAAGGTATAATTTAGTGAAGATACTTTGCAGTAGACTTACTTGAAAAAAGCTTTCTTTATCTATTAATTTAAACAATCAATACAATTGTACCACCAATAATTAAAGATGCACCCAATACTGTTTTTATTGTTAGTGGCTCACCTAAAAAAACAAATGCAAGAAGAATAGTAAGTGCCACACTTAATTTATCTACAGGTGCAACTTGAGATACTTTTCCCAATTGTAATGCTTTAAAATAAAATATCCAAGATAAGCCAGTAGCAGCACCAGAAAGAATAAGAAATAACCAATTTTGCTTTGTTAGGTTTTGTACAGATATATTTTTGTTGCTAAAAAAAGCAATACTCCATGCAAACACCAATACAACACTTGTTCTGATTGCTGTTGCCAAATTTGTATCAACTCCTTTAATTCCGACTTTAGCAAAAATGGCTGTAAATGCAGCAAATAGTGCAGATAATAAAGCATATATCCACCACATAATTGTATAGTTTAAAATTTGTACAATACTATCTAAATTAGAAATTACAAAAAAGCAAAAAAAGTCAACAATTACAATCCTTCATATACAATTGCAGCACCTTGTCCAACACCTACACACATTGTTGCCAATCCGTATTTTGCATTGCGTTTTTTTAACTCATGCAACAATGTTGTTGTAATACGAGATCCACTACAACCCAAAGGATGACCCAAAGCAATTGCCCCACCATTTACATTCACTTTGGTCATGTCTAATTCTAAATCTCTTGCACAAGCAATAGACTGAGAAGCAAAGGCTTCGTTCAATTCTATTAAGTCTAAATTATTTACACCAATCCCTGCACGTTGCATAGCTTTTTTACTTGCAGGTACTGGACCAATACCCATAATACTTGGATCTACACCTGCAACACCCATGCTTACAACTCTTGCCAAAGGCATTAAATTAAACAACTTCACAGCTTCTTCACTTGCCAATAAAACAGCAGCTGCTCCATCGTTAATACCAGATGAATTTCCAGCAGTTACAGTTCCTTCTTTTGCAAAAGCAGGTTTTAAACCAGCTAACTTTTCTATTGAAGTTAGTCTTGGATGTTCATCTTGTTTAAAAATAACAGCTTCTTTATTTTCTGTAATTTCTACACCCACAATTTCATTGCTCCACTTACCCGACGCAAGTGCTTGTGCATATTTTTGTTGAGAATGATAAGCAAATTCATCTTGTTCTATTCTACCAATATTCCATTGCTTGGCTACATTTTCAGCAGTTTCGCCCATCGCAAAAGGGTGATACATTTCAGCCAATTTTTTATTGGTAAAACGCCAACCAATTGTGGTGTCGTAAGTTTCTGCTTTTCTGCTCCAAGCCCCATCGCTTTTGGCAGTAACAAACGGTGCTCTTGTCATACTTTCTACTCCACCAGCAATATACAACATGCCTTCACCACACATAATAGCACGACTTGCATCCATAATACTTTGCAAGCCACTTGCACACAATCTGTTTACAGTATTTCCCCCAACAGTAATGGGCAAACCTGCCAACAATGCTGCCATTCTTGCAACATCTCTATTGTCTTCTCCTGCTTGATTGGCTGCTCCTGCAATTACATCTTCAATCATATTTACATCAATCGAAGCATTGCGTTGCACTAAAGCTTTAATAACAAGTGTCAACAAATCATCTGGGCGAATTGTACTTAATTTTCCACCATATCTTCCTATGGGCGTTCTTACTGCATCTATTATATAACAGGGTTTCATAAAAGTAAATTTTTGTAGTCTAAGCTGCAAAGGAAAAGGATTTATATTATATATTCACAAGTGTACTATTGCAAGAATACCAAGTAATGGGTATTTTATTTACAAAATAAAACAGCTAATTATGTGCTAATATTTAACCCTTTATTAATTCACTAATATGAAAAAGAACTTCATAATCATTTCTGCAGTTTTTATTGTAGCAACTGCATTTACATTAGCAAAACCATTAAACAACTTACCTCAAACAAGGAATAAGATTGTTGAAAATTATTTATTAAACCAATTAAATCCTGAATATTATTCTCCTGAAACATATCCAGATACTACCTTAAAATTTAAAACGCTAGATTTTGATAAAGAGTACCCAACCTATAATGTTGTAAAATCTTTTAAATACAATGGTTTTCCATCGATATATGGAATTGCTGATGCCATTACTCCAGAATATTATTACCATAACGATGAATTTAATAAAGTATTCATTCAACAATTTAAAAAATCGCTTTTTGGAAAACATGTTAAAATGGTAAAGGATGAAAATGGATATGTTCCTGAGTTTTTCTTTTACTCTGCCGAAGGTATTCAAGCAGCATTTAACCAATTGTATGTTAAACCAAACAATAAGTTTGAACAAGCAACATATCAAACCATATATAATTTGTCGCTTAAAGAATATATGAGAGACTTTACTAAATACTTAGCATATATAATGGGCAAAAAACAAACTTGGGTAGCAGTGGGCAATCACTATTTAGCCAATGCCAAAACAGTTAAGGACTTTAATGTTTGGACTGAATTGGAGTATGCTCATAAAAAGCTTTTCCCAACGGAAACAAGTATTAAAATGTTTCCTAATTTTTCAACTGAAATTAGCTATTACGATTTAGGCACATTGCTTCGTCGCCAATGCGATGGTACTTTACCCACTTTACTCAATTGTTTAAAAATTGTTTTAAAAGATTATGATCCTGAAGCTTTAAAGCTTATTAAAGGTACTTTTTAATACATTTTAACCATACCTAAGTATAACAACTACTTTATCCAAGTGGCTGTTATCTTTGCAACATGGAAAATATTAGGAACTTCTCTTATGACGAAATTGAAACTCATTTTTTAAAAATTGGTGAAAAAAAATTTCGTGCAAAACAAGTTTGGGAATGGCTATGGCAAAAACATGCCACCAGCTTTGAGGATATGACGAACTTAAGTAAAGACTTAAGACAAAAATTAGAATCAGAATTTACCCTACCTGCTCTTAGAGTTGACGCTATACAACACAGTGATGATGGAACTATAAAAAGTAGATTTAAAACTTTTGACGACCATTTAGTAGAAGGTGTGTTGATTCCTACAGAAAAGAGAAAAACAGCTTGTGTTTCTTCTCAAATTGGTTGTAGCCTAAGTTGTAAGTTTTGTGCTACAGGTTATATGGATAGAAAGCGTAACCTTAGCTACGATGAAATTTATGACCAAGTTGTTTTGTTAAACAAACAAAGTGAAGCAACCTATAACCAAAAGCTAAGCAATATTGTTTTTATGGGTATGGGCGAGCCTTTATTGAACTATAAAAATGTATTAAAAGCCATTGAAAGAATTAGTGCAGAAGATGGTTTATTTATGAGCCAAACTCGTATTACAGTTTCTACTGCAGGCGTTGCTAAACAAATTAAACAACTGGGCGATGATAAAGTACGTTTTAAGTTGGCCTTAAGTTTACATGCACCAACCGATGCAAAACGAAATCAAATTATGCCAATCAATGAAACCAATAACATTAAGGTGTTAATTGAAGCACTAAATTATTTTTATAAGCAAACTGGCAACGAAATTACACTTGAATATATTTTATTTAAAAACTTGAACGATAGTGAACAAGATGCCAACGATTTAATTAAAATTTACCGACAAATACCTGCCGATTTAATTAATATTATTGAGTATAACCCAATTTCAGAATTTCGTTTTACCAAACCCGATGAAGAAGTTACAGATGCTTTTATGAGGCACTTAGAAAGTAATAAAGTAAATGCAAGGCTTAGAAGAAGTAGAGGTAAAGATATTGATGCAGCTTGTGGGCAATTGGCCAATAAAGGGTAAATTTAAAAAAATTAAGTTTGTACAAATACACTTTTTTATGACAACAACTAGCATAAAACAAAAATTACACAATTATCTTGAAGTTGCTGATAGTAAAAAGCTAAAAGCTTTATACACAATTATTGAAGCTGATATTGAAGATATTTCATCAAATTATACCAAAGAATTTAAGGTGAAATTAGACGAAAGAAATAGCCGTTTTAAAACTGGAAAAGCTGTAGTAGTTTCGGCAAAGGATAGTCAGAAAAGAATTCAGAAAATAATAAAGTCTTCAAAACCATAATGGCATATTTATACCAATTACTTGAAGCTGCACAAAAAGAATATGAAGATTCTGTTTTTTGGTATATAGAAAGAAGTTCAACTGCTGCCGAAAATTTTATAATAGCAATTAATCATACACTTCAACTTATTTGTACAAATCCTAAAAGATGGCAGAATAAGTATAAAAACTTTTATGAACTTGGTGTAGAAAAATATCCATTCAACGTAATTTATACAATCGATGATTTAAACCAAATCGTTACTGTAATTGCAATCTACCATCATAAAAGAAATCCTAGAAAAAAGTATAAACGAAAAAAATAACTTGTTGTAGCACCTACAAAAAAAACATCAACAAAAGCTTATCTTCACCCACATAATTTTTTTTTATGAACATTGAATTGCAAAAGCCAACTGTAGGATTTACATCTGGCGATATTAATGGCATTGGTTTAGAGTTAATCATTAAATCATTACACGACAGTCGCATTCTTGAAATTTGTACACCAGTAATTTTTGCAAGCAATAAGAGTATTAACTTTTACAGAAAAACTTTACCCGATATTAATTTTGTTTATACAAGTTGTAAAGATTTAACTCGTTTAAATGCCAAACAAGTAAATGTATTTAATTGTTGGGAAGAAGAAGTAGCCATTACACCTGGGCAATTAAATGAACTTGGTGGAAAATATGCTTTACTATCGCTACAACAAGCAACTGCTGCTTTAAAAGATGGGCATATAGATGCTTTAGTTACTGCCCCAATTCACAAAAAAAATATTTATAGCGACGACTTTAAATACAGTGGTCACACCCCTTATTTTAAAGATGTTTTTGAAGCCAACGATGTTTTAATGTTTATGGTTGCCGAAAATATAAAAGTTGGATTGGTTACAGAACATGTAACTATTGCAGAAGTTGCTAACCACATTACCAAAGAAAATATTGTTAGAAAACTACGTATCATGAACGGTACATTAAAAGAAGATTTTGGTATAGAAAAACCACGTTTAGCAGTATTGGGATTAAACCCACATGCAGGCGATGAAGGTTTAATTGGTAACGAAGAAGAAACAATTATTAAGCCTGCAATTAAAGAGGCCAAAGAAATGATGATGGTTTTTGGACCATACAGTGCCGATGCCTTTTTTGCAAGAGCACAACACGAAAAATTTGATGGCGTTTTAGCCATGTACCACGATCAAGGATTGATTCCTTTTAAATCTTTAGCCATTGGCGAAGGCGTAAATTATACAGCAGGTTTACCAGTTATTAGAACAAGTCCAGATCATGGAACTGCTTTTGATATTGCAGGAAAAAGCAAGGCTGATGAAGCCTCTTTCTTAGCTGCTACTTACGAAGCCATAGATATTGTAAGAAGAAGAAATGGCTTTGCTGATGCACGTCAAAATCCATTGAAAAAAATGAGTGCCAGAATGTTTGCCAATGCTGTAGACGAAAGATTGGAAGAGTAATTTTTTTATAACCCTCTCCAAATTAAATATTCTTAGCTTAGTTTATTTTTACTGTTTGTAACAGGTTAATTGTATTGTCTACTGAACAGTTTATTTACTTTTCAAGTTGCTTACTTTAATATTTTTACAGTGCATAAACTATTTTTTCTTCTTGTACTTTTTACAATTTCATGTACCGCCTTTTGTCAAAGCAAAATTGATTATGGCAATAATAAAGTTGCCAGTAATTATTCTAACGCTCATGGAATAAATATGTAAACCCAATGCAAATTTATGGATATTGCCCAATTCTGGGCATGCTACTCTAATAGAACATGCTGATGAATTTAATAAAAAAGTAGATTCATTTTTTAAAAACTCTTTTAAGAAAAGATGACGTAAATGCTCTATCACTTCTTCTTTATGTTGAATATTGTTATAACCCTTGAAGTGAGTGACACCGAGAACGATGATAGTAGCAATGGTGTTGGTTAACAAAAAATTACATGAGCAGTTCTTCTATTTTTCTAAAGCCTTCGTCTGCAGGTAATTGCTCCCACAAAATTTGATAAATGGTTGTTGCTATTGGTGTTTCTGCTTGTAGAGTTTGGTTGGTTTTATATATACATTTACTAGCGTTGTAACCTTCGGCCACCATATTTAATTCTAATTGTGCTGCAGTAACACTATATCCTTTGCCAATCATGTTGCCAAAAGTTCTGTTTCTACTGTACAAAGAATAACAGGTAACCAACAAATCGCCTAAGTAAACAGAGGCTGCATAATTAATTAATTCGCTTTCATTATCACCCGTATTTTTTACTAATTTTTTTAAAAAAGTTACCATTTCATTGGCCGCATTGGCAATGTACACACTCTGAAAATTGTCGCCATATTCTAATCCATGTGCAATACCAGCACCCAAAGCATAAATGTTTTTTAATATGGCAGCATATTGTACACCAAAAATATCGTGGTTGGTACGTGTGTTTAAATAATCTGTATTAAAATATTGGGCTATTTGTTTTGTTGTAGTTTCATTAATACCTGTAAAGGTTAAATAAGATAATTTTTCTGCTGCAACTTCTTCGGCATGGCATGGGCCTAAAACGGTAAAGTAGTTTTCTATTTGAACGTTGAAATGTTGCTGTAAATACTCGTTGAGCAATTGATTATCGGTTGGTAAAATTCCCTTTATTGCCGATACTATTTTTTTGCCTTCAAACGCATTGCCAGGCAGTTGTTGCAATACTTCTTCTGCATAAGCAGATGGTACACCAATTACCAATACATCGCTTTTTTTAACTACATCAATAATGTTGCTATCTAAAATAATTTGTCCTGTATTAAAATATGCACTGCTAGCATAATGCGGATTGTGCTTGCGTTTTCGCATATATTTTATGGTATCTGTATTTCTTACCCACCAATGAATGGTGTTGCCATTATCCGTTAAAATTTTAGCTAAAGCAGTGCTCCAGCTTCCGCTTCCTATCATTCCAAATTGCATAGCAAACATTGTTAGTGTAAAAAAAGATACTGTTTGAAGATAACTACAATTAATGTAACTCTTTACCGAAAATATTGATTGAATTAGTTTAGTAAAGTGGCTTCTTCATTTGTATTATCCATTGTATTGTTTATTGAAGGTTCATTTACGTCTACCCCTTCAGCAATTAATTCTTCTTCACGTTTCTCGTTCCATTCTATAATGAAATTATTTCGTCCTTCGCCAACCAATAGTTTCATAAAGCGTTGTTGCGAAAGTTCCAGCATTGAAAGAAATAGAAAAATGGCATGTATTTTATCTTGACATTTTTCAAATACATTTTCAAATGTTACTGTTTTTTCTTTTTGTACAAAACCTAACATAAACTCTCTGCTTCCTTCCATTGTGTAATTGTACCTTACTACGGTGTGAACAGGTTTGTTTTGCCTATCGTGTACACGTTGCATTACTTTTTCAAAAGCTTTCATTAGCTTAAACATAGTAATGGCTTGTATTTCGGTTCCTTCGCCAGCTTCTTCTCCAATATCAATCAATTCTTTTTGTAGGTTACCACGTTTTACCATTAACATTCTTACGGCTTCCATTTCGGCCATTTTAACTGATGCTTCTTTAAAACGTTTGTACTCTAGAATTTTTTCTACCAACTCTTGCCTTGGGTCAACCTCATTGCCTTGTGCATCAATTTCTTTACGTGGCAATAATAGCTTTGCTTTAATACGCATTAACGTAGAAACAAATAAAATAAACTCACTACTTAATTCAATATTTAATTTTTCGCCATTGTGAATAAAGGCTAAAAAATCTTTAATTATTGTAGTAATTGGAATATTGTAAATATCTAGTTCGTCCCTTTCTATAAAGAACAATAGCAAATCGAATGGGCCTTCAAATTGATCTAATTTTATTTGATAAGATGTTGTGTTCACAGCAAAAAATTAATTATTACAAAATAAGCTGAATAGCTTAAAACATATACAAATATTGGATATTAATTATCCACTAAAAAAATAAGCCCTGCAACTATAAGTTGGCAGGGCTTATAAGTTTGTAGAACAATTTTAAAACTTAACACTTAAACCCATACCAAAAATGGATTTTAATTGTGTGCCAGTTGCATTTTTGTTGTATCCAAAAATTTTTGTATCGTTATCGTATTGCAAATCAAAATTGTACACAACGCCTAAGCATTTACTAATTTTTATGTACAACATATTGGTTAAATACACATCCATATTGGCTGGATTGTTGGCCACATAATCTGCAAAAACATCTACTCTAGAACGTATTGAAACAGTCTTAGAAATTTCGCCAGAATAACCAACAGAAATATAAGTACCAAATTCATTTTTTACTTCTTGAGCAGCTTTTACACCATAATTGGCTCCCAATTCGTAAGGACGATTGGGTACTAAAATCCAACGAGCAGCAATTGGTGAAAAATGAACGTTAAAGCCTTTTACTTCTACATAATCTAACCCTGTAGATAACACTAAAATACCAGGAGCCAAGAATGAAGAAATGCGTTTACGAGTATTTCCATCATAATCGTAACCATCGGTAAATTGGGTTCTAAAATTGGTAGTTAAGCCCAATCTATAACGATTTTCTCCTTTTTTATTGGGTTTAAAAACAGGATAATTCCACTTGTTTAAAAGTTCTAATTTATCGTCGTTTTTAATTGCTCCCCAACTTTCGGTTGTCATTAATCCGTAATTGGCATCAATTGATGTATTAAATTGCCATTTTCCTTTTGTATGGTTGGCATAAAGGTTTAAAAAACCATTGGTTGCCAATGAAAATCGATCGCCACCGGGTGCCCAATTTCTTGTTCCACCTTGAGATAAAGCCAAACTAATCATTCCACCTTTTGTCCAACTGCCTTTTACACGTTTTTTAGGTGTTTTAAGTTTAGTAGAAGATGTTGAAACATTTGTTTTAGCAGGCTCAACTTTTTTTTGATTTTGAGCCATTACGCCCAAGCATGCACCAAGAAATATAAAAGATAAAAATACCTTTCTCATGTTAAAAATTAAGGTTAAAAAATGCCACTTAACTTGGCAATAAAACAAATATAATGCAATGGACTTATTTTTTTAGAGCATCTCTAATTTCGGCCAATAATTTTTCAGTTTCAGTTGGTTCTGCTGGTGCTGGGGCTGTAGCTGCAACTTCTGCTTCTTTCCTTTTCATTTTATTAATGGCTTTAATTACCATAAACATTACAAAGGCCACAATAGCAAAATCGATTACCACTGTAATAAAAGCACCATATTTTACTGTAACTGCTGCCACTTCTGGTGTAACAATTGCACCAGCAGCATCTTTTACAGCATCAGCTTTATGTTTTAACGTATACTCTAATTTAGAAAGATCAACTCCACCTGTTAGCATTCCTACCAAAGGCATTACCATTCCATCTACAAATGCTGACACTATTTTTCCGAAAGCAGCACCCATTACAAATGCCACTGCAGTATCGATTAAATTGCCTTTTATAGCAAATTCTTTAAATTCTTTAAACATTCCCATAAAATTAAGTTTTGTTTGGTTTAGGTATAATTGAATAAAAGTATGGTTTTTAAAGTTATCCCATCTAGGTATTCTTTATTTTTTTAACCCCGGGTATTGCATTTTTAAACTACTGAGCAATTCGTGCAACTTAGTAGCAATAATAAATTCCTTGTACCAGTTTTGGTCGGCAGGTGTAATGATCCATTCTGGTTGATTGCAATTGTTAAAACAATCATCATAAGCACTCATGTATTCATTCCAAAGTTTAGCTTCTTCAAAATCTTGTTCATTGTATTTCCATTGTTTTCTTGGATCCTCTACCCTTTCTTTTAGTCTGCTTTGCTGCTCTTCAGGAGAAATGTGTAAATAGAATTTAAGAATGTGTATGTTGCTATGTTCTTGCAACAATTGCTCAAAATTATTAATGGCTTGCATTCTTTGCTTTGCCAATTCGTTGTTGCACCATTTATGTACACGAGTAATTAAAATATCTTCGTAATGCGATCTATTAAAAATTTGAATACAACCTTTTGCAGGCGTATGTTGATGAATTCTCCATAAAAAATCATGACTCAATTCTTCACTTGATGGTGCTTTGTAAGATTTAACCATTACGCCTTGAGGGTTTAATTGCCCAAAAACATTTCTTATTGCTCCATCTTTTCCACTAGCATCCATGCCTTGTATTACAACCAAAACGCCATGTTTGCCTTCTGCAAACAAAAGATTTTGTAACTCATCTAATTCAGTTAAAATTTTTTGTGTTTTAAGTTTTGTTTTCTCTTTATTTAACCCTTTGGGTGCTCTTGTGCTAATTTTAGCAATGTTTATTTTAGCCATAATAATTTATTTTTATTAATAGAGATACAATTGGTTTTAATTTGCTTGAAATTAAAATAATTGAATAACAAATTCATCAATTGGCTATTATTTATTTTGTTGTGCCTTATTTGGGGTAGCTCATTTATGTTAATGAAATGGGGTTTGTTTGATGAAAATTTGCAACCCACATTATCAGCTTATCAAGTTGCAGCCATACGTATTGCGTCATCTGGGTTGGTAATGATTCCATTTTTGCCAAAAGCTTTAAAAGGAATTCCGAAAAATTTAATCTTCACTGTTTTATTAAGTGGTTGGTTGGGTAGCTTTTTTGCAGCATTTTTATTTTGCATTGCCGAAACAAAAATTGATGGTGCATTGGCAGGAAGTTTAAATGCTTTAACGCCCATTTTTGTAATTATTACAGGAGCATTGTTTTTTAAATCTTCTACCAGCAAACAAAAAATAAATGGTGTAATTATTGGTTTAGTAGGTTGTGCATTGTTAACCTATGCCAATTACACAAAACCTGTAGCCTACATAGCCTATATTGGATTGGTTATTTTAGCTACCTTTTTTTATGGTTTAAATGTTAATGTAGTACAACGTAAGTTACATGGTATTGGCTCTACAGCTATTGCTGCTGTTGCATTTGTAGGCTTATTGCCATTTGCATTGGTCATTTTATTTTATACAGGATATTTTAATTTGCCATTATGGGAAAACAAATATTTTATCAGTACTTTATCCAGCAGTGTTTTGGGAATTTTGGGCACCGCAATTGCATCAATATTGTTTTATATGTTGGTAAAACGTGCAGGCGGGTTGTTTGCATCTTTGGTTACATATGGTGTGCCATTTGTTGCCATTGCTTGGGGCATATTTTATAAAGAAGAAATTAATGTAATTCATGTATTTGCATTGAGCATAATTTTATTGGGTGTGTATATTGCCAATAAACAAAAAAGCGTATAAAATAAAAATGCCAAACACTTTTTGTATTTGGCATTTTTTATTAAAGCATAAGATAATAATTATACAGTCATCGTTTCTTTTTCTTTAATTGCTAAATGTTTTTCAACTAAAGCAATGTGCTTATCTGTTAATTCTTGTATAGCTTCTTCTGCATCTTTTGCAGCATCTTCACTTAAGCCATCTTTCTGCAATTTTTTTATTTGCTCAATCCCATCTCTTCTAATGCTTCGAATTGCCACTTTAGAATGTTCCCCTTCTCCACCAGCTTTCTTTACCAGCTCTTTTCTTCTTTCCTCGGTTAATGGAGGTAAAAACAAACGAATTTGATTGCCATCACTTTGAGGTGTAATACCAATATTTGCTTGCATAATGGCTCTTTCAATTGGGCTAATCATATTTTTCTCCCAAGGTTGAATACTTACTGTTTTAGCATCTAATACAGTAATATTTGCTACTTGACTAATTGCAGTTGGTGTGCCATAATAATCTACAAAAATTCCATCAACAATTCCTCCTGTGGCTTTACCAGCTCTTATTTTAGACAATTCAACTTCTAAATGATTAATGGCTTTTTGCATTGATTCTCTTGCATCGTCAATTATTAATTCTACATCTTCTGTCATAATACTTTTATTTGGTGGGCAAATCTAATAAATGATGGTTATTAAAAAATAATGTTCATAAAAAAGCCCTGCATTTTGCAAGGCTATAATGTTAAAGTTGTTTATTTTTCATTTACATCGGCAATGCTCACAAAGTTTTTTACTCTTTTACCAAAGCCGGTATCGTCTCCAAACTCTCCTTTAATTACCCTCATTTCACTTTTCCTTTTAGGGCGAGTTACATTTAAAATATAAATTCCTGTAAAAAACAAAACAATCTGCATTAAAATTATCCAAGTAGTACCAAGAGGCAAACTAATATAAGTAAGTACAATAAATAAAATTGCAGTTGCAGCAATAATGCTAGTAACTTTTATATGGTTGTAGCCTCTATCTAACAACATATGGTGCAAATGATTTCTATCTGGAGAAAAAGGTGATCTACCATGAATCATTCTTATTGAAAACACCCTTAATGTATCTAACAATGGCATTAACAATACTCCAAAACCCATTGCAGGAGTTGCTAAAATTGGCAATACCGAACCCGATTTTGCAGTTTCTATAAAACGAATTACCAATATAACATTTACAGCACCACTAAGCATTGCACCTGTGTCGCCCATAAATATTTTTGCTGGAGAGTAATTGTATATTAAAAAACCAATTACACTTGATGCAAACGTAAATGCCATGATGCTAAAGAAAATATCTCCATTTACAAAGAAAAAGAAACCGAAAATAGAGCTTGTAATTACGCTAACTGTTCCTGCTAAACCATCAACACCATCAATTAAATTGTAGGCGTTCATTACTACAACAATGGTAAATAGAGTTAAAAAGCAACCCAATGTATAATCAATTTGATGAATTCCTAAAAAACCATGCATACTGGTAATTACTAAACCTGCTTTAAACATTAAAATGGCAGCTACCATTACTTGGCCAATTAACTTTTTTAAAGGAGAAAGTACTAGAATATCGTCTTTAATTCCAAAAAAGAAGATCACCATAAATGATGCAATGTAAAATTGAAATCCTCCAATTCCATTTACAGAGTTGATAGATAACAATAATCCCAACATGAATCCAACAAAAATGCCTAAGCCTCCTAAAGAAGAGATGGGCGTTGTGTGAATTTTTCTTTCATCGGGAATGTCGTATAATTTTTTTTTGTTTGCTACTGTTACAATAACAGGAATAGCATAAAAGCTAACCAAAAAAGAGATTACACAACCAATTATAAGTTGTTCCATGCAATTAGATTGTTGTCAATTTATGGGTTCGAAATGTTTACAGTGGGGGCGTAATGTTTGCAAATTAAGCACTTTTTAAGAATTATTCCAATAGAATTGCCATTTAAATGGAAAATGCACATGAAAAACAGTTCAAAAAATAATACTTAACAGTATTTGTAGAGAAACTTTAAAAGTTAACTTCGCTGCCTAAGAAAAATAAATTTATGTCAGAAAATTTAAAAGCTACTGCTTCGCAAGTAAGAAGAGATATTGTTAGAATGGTACATGCTGTACAAAGTGGGCATCCTGGAGGATCTTTAGGATGTGCAGATTTTTTAACAGCTCTTTATTTTCATACAATGAAACACAATCCTTTATTGTTTAATATGGATGGAACAAATGAAGATGTATTTTTCTTATCAAATGGGCATATTTCTCCATTGTTTTATTCAGTATTGGCAAGATCTGGCTACTTTGAAGTAAAAGAATTGGCCACATTTAGAAAAATAAATTCTCGTTTACAAGGGCATCCTACAACACACGAAGGTTTACCAGGTGTAAGAATTGCTAGTGGTTCTTTAGGTCAAGGATTAAGCGTTGCTATTGGAGCAGCTTTAGCAAAAAAATTAAATAACGATAATGGATTGGTTTTTTCGTTACATGGAGATGGTGAATTGCAAGAAGGACAAATTTGGGAAGCTGCCATGTTTGCACCAAACCATAAAGTAGATAACTTAATTGCTACCATTGATTATAATGGACAACAAATTGATGGACCAACAAGTAAAGTAATGAATCTTGAAAATTTAAAAGCAAAGTTTGAAGCTTTTAATTGGTTGGTTTTAGAAATGAATGGCAACGATATGGATGATGTTATTGCTGTATTAGATAAAGCAAAAGGATTAACCAGACAAGGTAAATCTATTTGTATTTTAATGAAAACTTCAATGGGAAAAGGAGTAGATTTTATGGAAGGTGGACATGAATGGCATGGAATTGCACCCAATGATGAGCAATTGGCCAATGCTTTAAGTCAGCTACCAGAAACCTTAGGAGATTACTAAATTCCTTTGCTGAATTGGCTTTCAGAAGGTTATTCAACAGGTGTTAATAAAAAATGACCAATCGGGGTATTGTTATATCGTATTGAACTATTACCTTAGCATCGGTTTTTCATAGGATATTGGATTTTAAAAACGGGGCTGGATTTTTATCCGGGCCCCTTTTTTTTGATTACAGCCCAACTTCATTCAATTATTGTTGCTTATTTATCATCTCCCTCACAACTACACTCCCACTCTTTACCTAAGTCTATACAAGTAATAACAGTTACTTCATTGCTACAAGGTGCAAAAATAATTCTCAACTTTTGAGCATCTTTACTAATGCCTTCAACAGCATATTTTTTATTACAATCAGCACCTTTTAAGTCGCTTTTGTTATAATTGATGGTTCCATTGCGTAAAATATCTACAACTTCAGCCTCAGAAATTTGCCTACAATTCATTCTACACTTTGCATGTTTAGAATAACTAATGTTTGCAGGATTTCTATTTAACCCTCTAACATTGGTTTCAACAGTTTTTGTAGTTTTTTTTGTTGATGGGCTTGATGTTGTAGAACAGTTTCGTATTGCAATAGCTACAACAGCTAATACAACTAATATTATATAAGGTGCAGCTTTCTTCATTAGCTAAAGCTAAACAAAAATGAAATAACAGAAACATAAACAATTAAAAATAATCAGTTTAAAAAGTCCAGCACACCGCCTTAGCAGGCTAAAAAATTTCAAACTGTTATCTTTGCACTGATATGGATAAAAAGCGTAGTGTAGCATTTCATACTTTAGGTTGTAAACTGAACTTTTCAGAAACATCAACCCTTTCTCGAATGTTAGAGGTAGAAGGTTTTGAGAAAAAAAATTTTGAAGGCTTAGCCGATGTATATGTAATTAATACTTGTTCTGTTACCGATAATGCCGATAAAGAATGCAGGCAAATTGTACGTAGAATTCAACGTAAAGCTCCTGAAAGTTTAGTGGTAATTACTGGCTGTTATGCTCAATTAAAACCCAAAGAAATTGCCGAAATTCCTGGAGTTGATTTGGTTTTAGGGGCTGCCGAAAAATTTAATATCGCTCAACATTTAAGTACTTTAACCAAAGGCGATAGCACCAAAATTTGTAGTTGCGATATTGAAGATGTAACAGGATTTACGTCATCCTTTTCTGCCAATGATAGAACCAGAACTTTTTTAAAAGTGCAAGATGGTTGCGATTATAATTGTAGCTTTTGTACTATACCAATGGCTCGTGGTAAAAGCAGAAGTGATAGTATTGAAAATGTACTGAACAATGCTACAGCCATTGCTAGCAAAGGCGTTAAAGAAATAGTTTTAACAGGCGTTAACTTAGGCGATTTTGGTAAAGGCCCAGATGGGGCAGGCATTAACATTGGCATCAATCAACGAGAAGAAACTTTTTTTGAGTTAATACAAGAATTGGATAATATACCAGGAATTGAACGTTATAGAATTTCGTCTATTGAACCCAACTTACTCACTCCTTCTATTATTGAATTTGTAGCGAATAGTAAAAAGTTTATGCCCCACTTTCATATTCCATTGCAAAGTGGTAGCAATGAAATATTAAAATTGATGAAAAGACGCTACAAAAGAGAATTGTATGCAGAACGTGTAGCGATGATTAAACAGTTTATGCCACATTGCTCAATTGGGGTTGACGTAATTGTTGGTTTTCCTGGAGAAACAGATGAATATTTTAAAGAAACGTTTGACTTTCTGCATAGCATAGATGTTAGCTACTTACATGTATTTACATATAGTGAACGGCCCAATACACCAGCATTAGAAATACAACCAATTGTACCAATTCAAACACGTAACGAAAGAAATAAAACTTTACGAAATTTAAGTTTTATGAAACTGCAATATTTTACAGATCAATTTAAAGGACAAAAAAGAAAAGTATTGTTTGAAGCTTTTGATAAGCAAGGAATGATGGAAGGATACACAGATAATTATTTAAGAATTACAACACCTTATAGAAATGAATGGGCAAATGAAGTTGTTGATTGGAGTTTATAACTACAAAAAGTATTCAACAAAAAAATCCGATGAAAATTTTCATCGGATTTTTTTGTCATTCTTAAATTTAAGATTTCGCTATTAAGGCATTACAACTGTATCAATTACATGAATTACTCCATTACTTTGATTTACATCGGCAATTGTTACATAACTTTTACCACCTTTTGTGTCGGTTAATACTAATTTTTTACCTTCCATAGATGCAGTTAAAACTCCACCTTGTACTGTTTTTAATTGAGCTTTACCATTGCCTGCCTTAATTAATTTAGCAATGTCTTTTGCATTGAATTTTCCTGCAACAACATGATAGGTTAATATTGTTGTTAAAGTGGCTTTATTTTCTGGTTTAACCAAAGTTTCAACAGTTCCTTTAGGTAACTTATTAAAAGCTTCGTTTGTTGGTGCAAAAACTGTAAAAGGGCCAGCACTTTGTAAAGTTTCTACTAAACCAGCTGCTTTAACTGCTGCCACTAAAGTTGTATGATCTTTTGAATTTACAGCATTGGCTACAATGTTTTTACTTGGGTACATTGGTGCTCCACCAACTTCAACTGTTTTTTCTTTTTGTGCAAATGTTGCTAACGATAAAAATGCTGCAACAGTCATAAATAATACTCTTTTCATAAAATTGATTTTTTTAATTTTGTTTCAATCAATTACGAAAATTGATACTCGATGGTTTACCTAAATGAAAGAAAATTTCAACTTTTTTATAGTAGCATATATACAAAACATAAATCCCTCAACTTTCGTTGAGGGATTTATTCATTATAAATGTCTTTTTATATTAAACTTCTAATGCACCTTCTACTAAAACTGTAGTTTTATTATTGATTACTTCTACAAATCCACTTGAAATTGTAAGACTTTCAGAAGTGGTTTTAGTTTTTAAAATTTTTAGAGTGCCTTTTCCCAATGCACTTACCAAAGGAGCATGCTTGTCTAAAACTTCAAACTTTCCATCTACACCTGGCAATTGTACACCAAACACATCGCCACTGTATATTTTTTTCTCTGGTGTTAATATTTCTAAAGTCATATTATTAGGTTTAAGATTAAAGGTCTAAGGTTGAAGGTTAAAAACATTAAACTTTCAACTTCTTAAACTTTAAACTGGGTTTTAACCCTGAGCTTGAGCAATCATTTTCTTACCTTTTTCAATAGCATCTTCCAATGTACCTACTAAATTAAAAGCTGCTTCTGGATACTCATCAACTTCACCATCCATAATTGCATTAAACCCTCTAATAGTGTCTTCAATACTTACAAATACGCCCTTTAAACCTGTAAATTGTTCAGCAACGTGGAAAGGCTGAGATAAGAAACGTTGTACTTTTCTTGCTCTTGCTACAGTCATTTTGTCTTCATCACTCAATTCGTCCATTCCTAAAATGGCAATAATATCTTGTAACTCTTTATAACGTTGTAAAATTAATTTCACTCTGTTGGCACATTCGTAGTGAGCATCACCAACAATAGCAGGTGTTAAAATTCTTGAAGTAGAATCTAAAGGATCTACTGCAGGGTAAATACCCAAATCGGCAATCTTACGACTCAATACTGTAGTAGCATCTAAGTGAGCAAAAGTAGTTGCAGGAGCTGGATCTGTTAAGTCATCAGCTGGTACATATACCGCTTGTACAGAAGTAATAGAACCATTTTTTGTTGATGTAATACGCTCTTGCATCAATCCCATTTCAGTAGCCAAAGTTGGTTGGTAACCCACCGCAGATGGCATACGACCTAACAATGCAGATACTTCGGAACCAGCTTGAGTAAAACGGAAGATATTGTCAACAAAGAATAAGATATCCTTACCTTTTCCTGTACCATCCCCATCTCTAAAATATTCTGCAATGGTTAAACCGCTTAATGCCACACGAGCACGGGCTCCTGGAGGTTCGTTCATTTGACCAAAAACGAAAGTAGCTTTAGACTCTTTCAAGCCTTCCATATCTACTTTACTCAAATCCCATCCACCTTCTTCCATGCTATGCTTAAAGTTGTCACCATATTTCATGATACCAGCTTCAATCATTTCACGTAATAAGTCATTTCCTTCACGAGTTCTTTCACCTACACCAGCAAATACTGATAAACCACCATGACCTTTTGCAATATTATTAATCAACTCTTGAATCAATACTGTTTTACCCACACCAGCACCACCAAACAAACCAATTTTACCACCTTTTGCATAAGGCTCAATCAAATCAATTACCTTAATACCTGTAAATAAAATTTCAGAGGCAGTACTTAAGTTTTCGAATAATGGTGGTTTATTGTGAATGGGTCTTCCACCTTCTTTACTTAATTGTGGTAAACCATCAATTGCATCGCCAGTTACATTAAACAAACGACCATTGATTCCTTCACCGATAGGCATTGCAATTGCTTTACCTGTATCAATCACTTCCATACCACGTACCAATCCTTCTGTGCCATCCATAGCAATAGTACGTACACTATCTTCACCTAAGTGTTGTTGTACTTCTAAAACTAGTTTATCTCCATTTTCTCTTACAATTTCAAGAGCGTTGTAAATATCTGGCAATGAGTTATCGTTAGGAAAGTGAACGTCCACAACGGCACCAATCACCTGTTTAATTCTACCTTTTGAAGCCATATAAATAAGGTTTTTATTTGGCGGCAAAGGTAAGGGTATAACTCTTTCAAAAAAGTGTAAACCATAAGTTTGTTTCTTTTTTTTTGTAGAATTACATATCTAGCTGAAATACAAATATTTAGAACAAAAACCAGTTCATTTTTATGAACTGGTTTTTTAAAATCCTTGCTATTTTAAGTATTAAAGATTGTTTTTCTGATCTACCTTTTAGTCTCTCATTTTCTTTACACTATAAACAGATCCTGCTGCTATAGGCAAATGGGATGATGGTAAATATTTTTAATCTCTTATTCTTCAATTTGCTCCTAGTAGGGAAATGAATCTTATAGTGCAAGAAGTTTAGATTAACAAAAAATTAATAGCTAATTAATATTATACATACAAAAACCACCTCAGTTTGAGGTGGTTCTAATAATAAATTTACTGAAATGTAGCTAACTAATATTCATCTTCATTAAACATAAAATCTTCTTGGCTAGGATAATCTGGCCAAATATCTTCTATGCTTTCATAAATTTCACTGCCTTCGTCATCAAGTTCTTGCAAATTTTCTACTACTTCTAATGGAGCCCCACTACGAATACTGTAATCTATTAACTCATCTTTAGTGGCTGGCCAAGGTGCTTCTTCTAAGTAGCTAGCTAATTCTAATGTCCAAAACATAGCTTTAAAATTTTTGCAAATGTAACCGTATAAATGACACTACCAAATTGGGTTTTTGGGCTTACCTATTTTTTGGATAAATTTTACAACTTATTTGATGCTGTTTATCCTCTATTCAAAAAATTAAACCCAATATTACGATATACTTTTAAGCTGTAATTATAACATAAGCAGGTTGATGTATTTATAAAATTTGCTTAAAATGATTGTAGAATTTAATTGTACAAATAAGTTGGTAGGACTTGTTTAATAAGCTTTCATTTTTTTAAATAGAACTCTTATTGCCATTTTTCAAGAATAGAAAAGGAGCCATGTGAAGCCATTAATCATTTTTAAACAGCTTCAGAGAGCTTTATGAAACAGATTTGAGGTTCGTTCATCGGTTTCTACAAGTTAAAATTGATAACTTTTTTAAAGTATTTACTTAACAGCAATAAACGAGCTTCAAATTCTATTTTGTTTTAAGTATAAACAACAGCAATTTTACAACATGCTATTAGCCGAAAATATTTATAAAAAATACAATAATTTACAAGTGTTGAACGGGGTTAACATGCAAGTTAATGCTGGCGAAATTGTGAGTATTGTTGGTAGTAGCGGTGCTGGCAAAAGCACTTTACTACATATTTTAGGCACTTTAGATATTGCGGACAAAGGCAATATTTTTTTAAACAATGAGCCTATTCATAAGTTACAAGGAAAAAAATTAGCTGCATTTAGAAATAAACACATTGGTTTTATTTTTCAGTTTCATCATTTACTCCCCGAGTTTTCTGCATTGGAAAATGTTTGTATACCTGGATGGATTGCCAAACGAAAAGACACTGAAGTTAAAAAAGCTGCTGCCGATTTATTGGATTTGTTGGGTTTAAGCAATCGGCTTACCAATAAGCCCAATCAATTAAGTGGTGGAGAACAACAAAGAGTTGCTGTTGCTCGTGCATTAATTAATCAACCTGCAATTGTTTTTGCCGATGAGCCTACAGGCAATTTAGATAGTAAAAATGCTAAAGAACTACATCAACTATTTACCACATTAAGAAATGAGTTGAACCAAACTTTTTTAATTGTTACACACAATGAAGAATTGGCTGCACTTAGCAACAGAACCTTACACATGAAAGATGGAATGATGGATAAAATGTAGGTTTTGCCACGAATACACCAATGAACACGAATTGTGTGCTTGAAAAAATAACTATTCAACGTTCTACTAAACTGTTTTGCCTTTCACAATTCACTATTCCCTTCTCCTGTTTCCCTCATTTTGATGTCCCAGTGAGGAAGTCAGGAAGAGTTGGCTGCACTTAGCAACAGAACCTTACACATGAAAGATGGAATGATGGATAAAATGTAGGTTTTGCCACGAATACACCAATGAACACGAATTGTGTGCTTGAAAAAATAACTATTCAACGTTCTACTAAACTGTTTTGCCTTTCACAATTCACTATTTCCTTCTCACAACTTTAAACCCTCGCCTTCCAAGCAATTTCTTCTACATTGAATAAATGACCAATATATCTTGCTAAAACAAATAAATAATCGCTTAAACGATTGATGTATTTTATTACCAATGCATCTATAAACATTTCAGCTTCTTGCATGGCCACACAAATTCTCTCTGCTCTTCTGCAAACACATCTGGCAACATGTGCAGTTGAAATAGCTAAATGACCACCCGGTAGAATAAAGTTTTTCATGGCTGGCAATACTTCATTCATTTTGTCTATCTCATTTTCTAGTAACAAAACATCGGTTTCTTTTAAATCGGGCAACTTCATCAATGGCTCTTTTTCTGGATCACAGGCCAATGATGAACCAATGGTAAATAATCGATCTTGAATTTCTTTTAAAGTTTTTTTAGTGTGTGCATCAGTTAAATAATCGCTTACCAACCCAACGTAAGAATTCAGTTCATCTATTGTACCATAACTATCTATACGAATATGGCTTTTTGCCACTTTTGTTCCACCAATTAAACTGGTTTTGCCAGCATCGCCTGTTTTTGTATAAATTTTAAATGTCATTTGTATATAAGTTTATTGTAGGTTGTATGTGAACAACAAAAGTAGTTTCGATTGGTTCAAAAATAAAAAAGAGAGCATCAACGCTCTCAAAAAAATATTTAAAATTTGGTTGATTGTATTTTTCGATTAAAGATTATTTAACAATATCTGTTTCTACCAATCCATCTTTTAAACGTACCACTCTCTTGGCATAATGTGCAATTTCTTCTTCATGCGTTACCAAAACAACTGTATTACCAGCTGCTTGAATTTTACCAAAAATTTCCATTACTTCTACCGATGTTTTACTATCTAAATTTCCTGTAGGCTCATCTGCCAATAATAAAGATGGATTGTTTACCAAAGCTCTAGCAATTGCTACACGTTGTATTTGTCCTCCACTTAACTCATTGCTTTTATGATGGCTTCTATCTTCTAATCCTACTTGCTTTAAAGCCTCCATTGCTCTTTCAATTCTTTCTTTTTTACTTACACCAGCATATACCAATGGCAACGCAACATTTTCTGCTGCACTTAAGCGTGGCAACAAATTAAATTGCTGAAACACAAATCCAATTTCTGTATTTCTAATAACAGCCAATGCATCGTCTACCATTTTACTTACATCGTTGTTGTTTAAAATATAAGTTCCTCCTGTTGGCGTATCTAAACAACCTAAAATATTCATTAATGTGCTTTTACCACTACCACTTGGCCCCATTAATGCAACATATTCATTCTTAAAAATATCTAGCGAAATGCCCTTTAACACAGGTATTGCTTGGTTACCCATGAAGTAGCTTTTTTCAATATTTTCTAAATGTATAATAGCATTACTCATGTAAACAAATTTTAATCTTTTGTGCAATCAACTAAAATTAATTGATTGTAAAATTCTAATTATTTCTTAATTACTTTAGGTACTTTAAAAAACTGTTCATCTTTAATTGGTGCATTTAATAAAGCTTCATTTTTTGTAATGCTGCCTTTAACTATATCTTCTCTCAATACATTGGTATTGTTTCCCATGTGCAACAATGGCTCAACATTGGTTGTATCTAAGGTTTGTAATTTTTCAACAAATGCAATCATACTTTGTAAATCTTGTTGTATGGCTTGTTTTTCGGTTGCATTAAAATTAAGTTTTGCTAAATGTGCTAACTTTTCAACCATTTGTTCTGTTACTTCCATATTGTCAAAAATAGTTGAATATGCAATACATACTTAAATACAGTTACATTGTTTTAGGCAATTGCACCCTTTTAGCTTTATCCCAAGTTGCTTTTTGTTTGCCCAACATTTGTTTTATAAATCCAATTAACATGCAACTGTTCATAAAAACAAAATAAAAAGGCACAAATAAAAGCATACTTTTTTTATTCCACTTGTACATTATCCAACCAACAAAAGCCATTGTATAAAAACACAATTGCAGTAACAATATTGTTTGATAGAGCATACCTGCACGATATTGTATGACCAAAAGAATATTGCTTGTTAAAATAATGGGCAATGCAATAGGGCTAATAATCCATCGAATAATTCTTCTAGAAAAAAATTGAAAATTCAACATCCAATTGGTAGAAGATGGCACAATGCCTAAACGTGCAACAGCTTGTGCAGCACCTGCAGCAATACGAATTTTTCTTTTTCGTTCTTCATATAAATTAATTGATGGTGTTTCAATGGCATACGCATTTTTTTCGTAAGCAATTGTATAGCCTTGTTTGCAAGTGCTTATGGCCAACACTAAATCGTCTAAAACAGTATCTTCTGGTAATGGTATATATAAATTTGTTCTAATAGAAAAAAGTTCTCCTGCTGCAGCAACAACAGTGTATAAGTTACTATCTAACTGTTTCATTGCACTTTCATATTTCCAATATAAACCTTCTCCCTGCCCTACCAAATTATCTTGTTGTGTTGCAATCACTTTCTTTTCTCCTGCAACGCCACCAATGGTTTCATTGGCATAATGTCTTACCATTTCTCTAATTGCAATACTGTTTAATAAAGTGTTGGCATCGCTAAAAACTACAATTGGTGTTTTAACAAATTGCATGGCTCTGTTCATAGCAGCCATTTTACCTTTACGTTCTGGCTGATGCAAATGAAGCATATTTGAAAAAGATTGCAACAACGTAGTGCAATCATCTGTACTTCCATCGGTAATAAAAATAATATCCAATAAATCTGTTGGATAATCCAATGCCAATGTATTGTGAATTTTTTGAGGAAGAATGTCTAACTCATTGTAAGCAGGTACAATTAAAGTTACTTTAGGCAAACTCATTTCTAAAACAACCGTATCTTGTTTTTTTGTAATTGAATATACAAAAGCAATGGTTGTTGCAATAATGCCATACCCAATATAGGCATACAATAAGAAGGCAATAAATATCCAAAAAATAATAGTTGTGCAAGCCATAAGAAGGGTTGAAATTAACCAACTGAAATTAAACCATAAAATTTGCTTATTTCTTGCTATTGGGTTATACACAGTTTTCCACAAATTGGATAAACTTTCCCATTTTTTTTAGTTCATTACAATTTTGAGACAGGTTTATCGTTTTAAGAATCATATCCTAATATCTGTTTGTATGAAAAACCAAGATTCATTCAAAATCTTCATTGTTGAAGATGACCTCTGGTATAGCACCATGCTAGAGTATACATTGAACTTAAACCCTGATTATCAGGTAAAAAAGTTTAGTTCTGCCAAAGATTTTTTAGCAGCTCTTCACGAAAAACCCAATGTGGTTTCCCTAGATTATTCATTACCCGATGCCAATGGCGATGAGCTATTGAGTAAGATTAAAGAGATTAGTCCAGACACAAATGTGGTAATTATTTCGGGACAAGAAGATGTAAAAGTGGCACTTAATTTATTAAAAAAAGGTGCATACGATTATATTGTAAAAGATGATGATACAAAAGATAGATTGTGGAATGCTATACAACATTTAAGAGAAAATGCTGAACTAAAAAATGAACTTGAGGTTTTAAAAGAAGAAGTTGCTCGTAAATACGATTTTGGTAAAAGTATTGTGGGCAACAGTCCAGCAATAAAACGTGTATTTGGGTTAATGGAAAAAGCAGCAAAAACGAATATTACGGTTTCTATTACTGGCGAAACTGGTACAGGTAAAGAAGTTGCAGCCAAATGTATACACTACAATTCTGAAAGAAGAAACAAACCATTTGTTGCAGTAAATGTAGCTGCAATTCCAAAAGATTTATTAGAGAGTGAATTATTTGGGCACGAAAAAGGAGCTTTTACTGGTGCCATTGCACGTAGAATTGGCAAGTTTGAAGAAGCAAGTAAAGGCACTTTATTTTTAGATGAAATTGGAGAACTAGATTTAAGTATGCAAGCCAAATTATTAAGGGCTTTGCAAGAAAGAGAACTTACTCGTATTGGCAGCAATGAGCTTATAAAAATTGATGTAAGAATTGTTGTTGCAACACATAAAAATTTAGTTGATGAAGTAAAGAAAAATAATTTTAGAGAAGATCTATATTATCGTTTATTGGGCTTACCCATTCACTTACCTGCATTAAGAGACAGAGAAAATGATATACTTTTAATTGCAAAATATTACATGGATTTATTTTGTAAAGAAAACAAAATGCCTGTAAAAATATTTAGTACAGATGCAAAGAAAAAACTACTCAACCATCCTTTTCCAGGAAATATTCGTGAGCTAAAATCTGTAATAGAATTGGCCAGTGTTATGGCAGAAGGAAACGATATTTTACCAGAGCATTTAAATATTGTTACTCAAAATGTGTTGGAAAGTTTTGCATTAAAAGATGCTACTTTAAAAGAGTTTAATATTAAGCTTTTACAATACTATTTGGATTTATACAACTCCGATGTATTAAGGGTTGCTAAAAAATTAGATGTAGGAAAAAGTACCATTTATAGAATGATTCAAAACAAAGAATTAATTGTAAACAAAAAGTATTTTGACGAGTCGGTTTTTAATTAACCATTGTTTGATGGTTTAGTAGAACAAGGTATAAGCATTTGAGTCTATATTTACACAGCTAACCAATAATTATTGATTGAAAAATAAATTACCAAATTTAAAAGTATTAATAGCCGAAGACAATGAAGTAAATAAACTATTGGCTAAACGTATGCTTGAGCATTGGGGTTTAACATATAAAACTGCTCATACCGGATTTGAAGTAATGGAACTAATTAATGCCGAACATTTTGATTTGGTTTTAATGGATATACAAATGCCCGACAAAAATGGCATTGAAGCTACAAGAGAAATTAGAAACTTAACAGACGAAACCAAAAGAAATATTCCCATTATTGCTTTAACAGCCAATGCTTTAAAAGGCGAAGAAAAAAAGTACCAAGATGTTGGTATGAACGATTTTTTAACCAAGCCATTTAAAGAAAAAGAATTGTTTGATGTATTGCAAAGAGTAATTTCTAATAGCAATAGTTTTGGTAGCAGATTCTCTGCAATAGAAACAACAAAAACTCCAGATACATTGAACGATACCGATAAACTATACAACCTTTCTTTGGTAAACGATTTAGCCGAAGGCAATCAAGATTTTATTAAAAGTTTGATACAAATTTTTATAGATAATACACCTGCCGATTGTGCTGCAATGCTTGCTGCTGTTGAAATACAAGATTGGGAACAAGCTGGTAAACTATCTCATAAGCTTAAGAGCACTGTAGATACTATGCAAATTGCTTCTATAAAAGAAGATGTACGTTTTATAGAATTAAACGGGAAACACAAAACCAACATAGAACAAATTCCAGCAATTGCACAAAAAGTTAATGAAGTAATTACAGTTACAACTACACAATTAAAGGCGGAGTTTGGATTTACAGACTAGAAGCAAATCTGCTTCAAAAAATACATTCAATAAATAAAGGTTTTTTGCCATAACCCATTCGTGTTAATTCGTGGCAATAAATTAATATTGCTTCAATTTATCCAAAGTCAATTTCGGTATTATCACCAATGTTTAAACTACGGCTTAACCCCTTTACACTTGCATCGCTACCAATTAAAGAATTGTCTAACACCACTTCATACAAATTGGTGTAAGAGCCAATAATACTATCTCTAACAATAGAGTGTGCAATTGTTGTATTGGCACCAATTGCAACATGCGGACCAATAATAGAACTTTTAATTTCACAACCAGGGGCAATACTTACAGGAGGAATAATAATGGTATCTTCAAAATCGTGGCCATCTTTAATATTGCCACCATACTTTTTCATTAATGTGGCATTGCTTTCTAAAAGGGTTTCTTTTTTACCACAATCAAACCAACTTTTTACTTTAAAACTTTGAAATTTAGCACCACGTTTTATCATACAATCCAACGCATCCGTTAAATTATATTCACCTTGCGTTTTAATATCTTGAATAAATAAATGATGCAAACATTCAAACAAAAAATGTGTTTCTTTTATTTTATACAATCCAACTAAAGCCATATTGCTTTTAGGTATTGCAGGCTTCTCAACTACTTGTTCAATAAATCCATCTTCGCCAATTGTGGCTACTCCAAAATTTCTTGGATCATCTACTTTTTTTACACCCAACATACTGTAAGGGCTATTCACAACTTCTTGCACATCGTACTCACAAATAGTATCGCCTAAAACAACAAAAACTTCATCATCGCCAACAATGCTTTTGGTTAATTCTATTGCATGGCCAGTACCTTGACGTTCATTTTGATACACAAAATGTGTAGTTAAATTTGGGTAAGATTGATGTACATAATCTTGAATTTTTTCGCCCAAATAACCCACAATAAAAACAAACTCTGTAATGCCAGCTTCATGTAATTGATCTACAATAAAACTTAAGATTGTTTTACCTGCAATTGGTATTAATGCCTTGGGTTGAGTATATGTATGAGGGCGAAGTTTTGTACCTGCACCAGCTACTGGAATAATTGCTTTCATTGATGTTTTCTTTTGCCCAATTTCCACCACACAATACCAATACAAAAACACACTTACTTTAATTGGGAGTGTGAAAATAGTAAAATTTAGTATTTAAAGAAGTATTTAACATTAACAGGCAATTTAAGAACCCATTTAAAAAACAATTACTCGTAATTTTTTTGCATAAATTTTTTTTTTTAGATATAGTTTTTTGTTTAATTGGGCACACTAAAATGCTTTTGGCAAAGGGTAAAATTTGTTCATTAATATTGCCTAGGTTCAAAATATTTTTCCTATTGTCTACATCACAAGAAATCCAATAATTTTTCAAAAAAAATAATTCCAACAAACGAGAAATTGATCAACTATTATTTAATCAATTTCTTCTCTAGCCACAACTACATTCTACTTTTAATAACATCTATGTATATTTATTTTTTGTAACAACTATTACGGCAACAAAAATTATACATGAGTCTTTACAGCAAATTATTACAAGCCCAAACCGAAGAAGATGTAAAAGATGCTTATATAAAAGCATTAGGACTAAAAAGCTATAGCAAAAATTTAATAGATATACAAACTAAAGAAATTTGGTTTGAAGCAAAAGATGGTTATAAGCACAGCACTTACCAAATGTTTACACAATTGCTGCACTATGTACAACAAGCTTTTAACAATGGCGAAGATGTGCCACCTTTTTTATGTGTAATAGATACCAAAAAGGCAGCCATTATGAAAACTGCCGATGCGTTGCCTTTAATAAGCAATAAAAAGCAACCCATAAAATGGGGCAAAAGTGCCAGTGGTTACACACAAGAAGCATTAGATGTTGTAAGTGCATACATTGGTACTTACCTAGTAAGTTTTAAAATAGAAACCCACGAAGATGAGTTTATTAGCACCATAAAAAATGCCATTAAAAGTGGCGATATTATAAGAACACAAATTACACCCGACAATTTAAAACAAGTGTTTGATAAATGGGTGGTAATGATAGGTAAAGAAATAAAAGGCATAGCAGCAGAAGATTATGCACTCTTATTTTTTGCCGATATAATGAGCGATGGAAATGTTAGTACACACGATAATTTGCCAGCCGAATTATTGCATAAAAACAACCAACCTGTATTTATGTTGGGTGGTAAAATTTATGAATTGGGCAGCAAAGAAGGTTACCGACAATTTTGGGCAATTTACCATAGACCACCAGCACAAGAATATAGAAATTATTTGCTAGAACGTAGAGACAGCTTAATACCAATTGACGAACGTAGTTTTAAAGGTGCTTACTACACACCATTGGCAGTGGTAGATAAAGCCTACGATAAACTAACAGAAACCTTAGGCAAAAATTGGCAAAAAGAGTATATAGTTTGGGATATGTGTTGTGGTGTTGGCAACCTAGAAGTAAAGCATAGCAACCAACGCAATATATTTATGAGCACTTTAGATGTTGCCGATGTAGATGTAATGAAAGCCACCAAAACCTGTGTAGCAGCAACAAGATTTCAATACGATTATTTAAACGATGATATTACTAGTGATGGGCAAATAGATTATACCCTTACTAATAAAATACCTGCTACTTTACAAGCAGCCATTAAAGATGGTAAGAAAATTTTAGTGCTGATTAACCCGCCTTATGCTGAGGCTACAAATGCTGATAATACTGCAAAAGGAGAAGATGCAGAAAACAAATCTGGTGTTGCCAAAACAAAATTTGCTGCAACAGCAATGAGTAAATATGGAAAAGCAAGCAACGAATTGTTTACTCAATTTGTAGCAAGAGTAGCACAAGAAATACCTACTGCCTCCATTGCAATGTTTAGTAAATTGAAATATGTAAATGCACCCAATTTTGAGAAATTTAGAGAGGTTTGGAGTGCAGAATATTTAGGAGGATTTGTGGTACACAGTAAATCTTTTGATGGATTAAAAGGAAACTTTCCTATTGGTTTTTTAATTTGGAAAACAAATCAAAACACAAAAAAGAAAATTGAGATTACAGAAATTGTTACTGACGTTTTAGATAAAGAAGTAAATCCAATAGGTGAAAAAAGTTTTTATAATTTGCCAAACGAAACTTTTTTAAATGTTTGGTTAAAGAGACCAAAAGCAAATAAAGAAAATGTTATCCCTTTAAAAAATGTTGTCTCACCATTTACTGGCTCAGTAAGGGTTTCAAATTGGAGTGATGATGCAATTGGTTATATGTATTGTGGTGTAAATGATATTCAACACGCCACACAACAAACAGTATTGTTTTCTTCACCTTATGGTGGTGGAAATGGTTTTTACCTTAATAAGGAAAACCTTTGGCAAGCAGCAATAGTATTTACAGTTCGTAGGGTAATAAAACCTACTTGGCTCAACGATAGAGACCAGTTTTTGCAACCCACACAACCCTTGAGCAACCAGTTTAAAACCGATTGTTTACTATGGATGTTATTCAATGGCAGCAACCTAACAGCCAGTGCCAATCATTTAGAATGGAACAATAAACAATGGAGTATCGTCAATCATTTTATCCCTTTTACAGAAGAAGAAGTTGGCAGTCCTGAAAGGTTTGAGAGTGATTTTATGGTGAGGTATTTAGAGCAGTTACCTCCGCTTTCTTATTCCCCTCCAGTGTTGCAAACCAAGCTGCAAGCATGGGAGGGGTTAGGGGTGGTTTACCAAGGTTTATCATTAGAAGCCAACCAAGTATTGCATCAAGGCAAATTATTATGGCAAGCTTACTTTGCAAATACCGATGTACACACAGTAAGAGAAGAATTAAAACTAAATAGAAGTGATGTAGGTTGGTATCAAATACGCAAAGCATTACAAGCAAGAAACGCCAGTGGAGATTATGCACCAGTAAACTTTAAACCATTTGAAGAAGCCTATAAAGCTTTAACAGAAAAGCTACAACCAATGGTGTATGAGTTAGGTTTTTTGAGGGTGTAAATACCAACCACCCCTAGCCCCTCCAAAGGAGGGGAATAAGAACCACAGAAAATAAATTACTACAGAATAATAGTAACCAATTGCCTTCCTTTTATAAAGAATAAGAAGTAGATTTATTTGAAAAAAATAAAAGTAGCAGTAACCAATTCCCCTCCCATGAACGAGAATAAGAAACACGAAAAACTAGAAACATTTAAAATATTAGCAATCAATTTCATACTTTTAAAAGTAGAAAAACACAAACGAAAGCCTTAAAAAACATGCGATACCAATTCCCCTCCTTTGTTGCAAACCAAGCTGCAAGCATGGGAGGTGTTAGGGGTGGTTCATGTTCTTCTGTGTTACTACAGCTCAAAACCTAGCCCTGATTGCAACGAAAAGCCCACAGCTATGAGGAACGAATGGCGAGGACTTGCAGTGAAAAGCAGGACTGCTGCTCATTTATATTATACAGTTGAGCTTCTATGAAAAACAATCTCAACAAAACATTGCTTACAAACTCGTAACGGTTAAATTTGCAACTCAATGAGTTTTACATTACTCAGCCATTTACTAAATTGTAAAGAAAATATCATGCAAAGAGACACTCAGGTTTTCGATCTTATTCATCAAGAATTATTAAGACAAAGAAGGGGTATTGAATTAATTGCATCTGAAAATTTTACCAGTTTGCAAGTAATGCAAGCCATGGGTGGCGTAATGACCAATAAATATGCTGAAGGTTATCCTGGTCGTAGATATTATGGTGGCTGCGAAATTGTTGACCAAACTGAACAATTGGCCATTGATAGATTGAAAGAAGTTTTTGGAATTGAATATGCAAATGTTCAACCTCATAGTGGTGCACAAGCCAATGCTGCATTGTTGTTGGCCATTTTACAACCTGGTGATGATATACTAGGTTTAGACCTTAGTATGGGTGGCCATTTAACACATGGTGCTGCGGTAAATTTTAGTGGTAAATTATACAAACCACATTTTTATGGTGTAACAAAAGAAGAAGGTTTAATTGATTATGAAATGTTGGAAGCCAAGGCCCGTGAAGTAAAGCCAAAAGTTATTATTTGTGGTGCTAGTGCTTATAGTAGAGATATTGATTATGCAAGAATTAGAAAAGTTGCCGATGAAATTGGTGCTTTTGTTTGGGCCGATATTGCTCATCCTGCAGGATTAATTGCAAAAGGATTGTTGTCATCGCCATTTAACCATTGTCATTTTGTAACTTCTACAACACACAAAACATTGCGTGGCCCAAGAGGTGGTGTAATTATGATGGGTAAAGATTTTGAAAATCCATTTGGTGTAAAAGATCCAAAAGGAAATGTTAGAATGATGAGCCATTTATTAGATATGGCTGTTTTTCCTGGCACACAAGGTGGCCCATTAGAACATGTGATTGCTGCAAAAGCAATTGCCTTTGGCGAAATATTGACAGATGAATTTACTGTATATGCTAAGCAAGTACAAAGCAATGCACAAGCAATGGCCAAGGCTTTTGTAAATAAAGGTTACCATATTATTAGTGGAGGAACTGACAATCATTTAATGTTGATTGATTTAAGAAATAAAAATATTAGTGGTAAAAAAGCAGAAATCACTTTGGGTCACGCTGATATTACTGCCAACAAAAACATGGTTCCTTATGACGATAAAAGTGCATTTGTAACCAGTGGAATTCGTTTTGGTGTTGCTGCTATTACAACAAGAGGTTTAAAGGAAGAACACATGAATTTTGTAGTAGATGCTATTGATACAACATTGATGAATGCAGATGACGCAAGTGCACTTGCTAAAACAAAAACCAGCGTTAACGAATTTATGAGTCAATTTAATTTATATCCTGAATTGGGTTAAAGGCAAAAGTAATTAGGCAAAAGTATAAACTGCCTTAAACCTTAAACTTTAAACCTTAAACCTTTTTTTATGTTACAACGTATACAAACAATTTGGCTTTTGGCTGCAAGTGCAGCAGCTTTTATTACTTTAAAATTATCTTTTTTTAGTGGCAATAAATATGTAGATAATATAAAAACATTTGAAGAATTAAACGGCATGAGTCATGTTATTTTAATGATTCTTACTGTTGCATTGGCTGTTGCATCTTTAATCATTATTTTTTTATATAAGGATAGAAAACTGCAATTGAAATTAACCATTGCAGCTTTTGCATTATCGTTACTCAATTTATTTGTTTACTATCTTCAAATAAAAAAATTCATTCCTGCCGAAGGTAAAATTAGCATTACAGCAATTGTTGCAATCATTATTCCTGCATTGATATTGTTGGCTGCAAGAGCCATTTGGAAAGATGAGCAATTGATAAAAAGTGTAGATAGATTGAGGTAAGGTAGAAGGGTGTGTGGCAAGTTATGGGGTGTAATTTTTGTGTTTCTTTTTTAAACTTAGTACTCAACCTTAAAACTTCAACACTAAATATTCAACATTAACATTCAACATAATTAAATGGAACAACAACAACCAAACAATCAATTAAATATTGAAATTACAGAAGAAGTAGCCGAAGGAACTTATGCCAACTTAGCTATAATTACACATAGCCATGCAGAGTTTGTTTTAGACTTTGTAAACGTAATGCCTGGCACACCAAAAAGTAAAGTAAAAAGTAGAATTATTTTTACACCCATGCATGCCAAACGATTTATGAAAGCAATGACCGAAAATATAGAACGTTATGAAGCTGCACATGGCCATATACAAGATTTAGAACAAGTTGAAATTCCAATGAATTTTGGAGGTCCAACTGCACAAGCATAAACAACCAATTTATTTTAAAACCTCTACCATACTTAAATGCTAGAGGTTTTTTATTTGTGATTATCTTTAATATCAATTTAAAAAATATGAGCAAAGAGCTAGTGGAAATAATGGGTTTAATCGGTGCTTTTTTAAGCAGCATTACATTTATGCCTCAAGTATATAAAACTTGGAAAATGAAAAGTGCTGGCGATTTAAGCCTAAGCATGATGTTAATTGTTTTTACAAGTACCATTATTTGGCTAGTATATGGTTTTAGTTTACACCTAATACCAGTAATTATTTGCAATGGAATTATTATGTTGCTCAGTGCATTGCTTATTTATTTTAAACTAACTTTTAAAAAATAAAATTATTTGTCAATCATTTTCCAATAAGTCATTTCTTTTTTTGTTAAAACATTCACAGTATCCATTTTATAGGAGCATTTCCCTTATTTTCGGTATCTCTTTTTTACAATGAAGCAAGTATCAATTTTTATATTATTCTTTCTACTTGGTTGTAGTTTTGTACAAGCTCAAGATCCACACTTTTCTCAATTTTTTGCTTCTCCACTAACATTAAATCCTGCATTTACTGGTAAGTTTAATGGCACAGTTAGGGTTGCTGGTAATTACAGAAATCAATGGCCCGAAATTAATAGAGCTTATGTAACCAATACAGCTTCTGTTGACTTTCAAATAATGCAAAAAAATATTGGCTATACAGATACTTGGGGTGTTGGCATGATGGCTTATAGCGATGCTAGTGCAAATGGTGCAGTTAAATTTAATTATGCATCTGTTTCAACTGCATTTCACAAAGGGTTAGATGAAGATGGTTACAGTCAAATTGGTGTTGGCTTTCAAGCAACGTATGCCAATATGCTAATTAATACCACTAGTTTAAAATTTGAAGATCAATTAACTACTGCAGGTTTTACAGGCGTAACTTCTGAAATTTTTAGCAACCCTGCTGCCCTAAAATCAAATTATATCGATTTGAATGCAGGGGTTTTATACACAGGCAGTAGCAACGATAGAAACAATTATTATTTGGGTGTAAGTATGTATCATATTACACGCCCTAAACAAGTATTTACTGGTGCCAATTATTTATTAAACTCAAGAACTACTATACATGGTGGTGGATATTTTGGCATTGGGTCTACTACAACTTTACATGTTAGTGCATTGCATAGTATGCAAGGTGGTGCCAATGAAACTGTTTTGGGTACTGCACTTCAATTTAATGTAAGTGGCGAAGGTGCTGAAAAACCAACTAGCTTTTATGCTGGTTCTTGGTTACGTTTTAAAGACGCTATTATCCCTTATATTGGTTTAGAGTTTGACGATTTTAGGTTTGGTGCAACTTACGATATCAATACATCTTCATTAAAAACTGCAAGTGTAAACAGAGGTGGAATTGAGATTTCTCTTATTTATATTCGAAGACCCAATACTGATAAATATATTCATTGCCCTAAGTTTTAGAACTTAATTTACTCATACCTTAATGCAACAATTGGGTTTAGTTTAGCAGCTTTCATTGCAGGATAAATGCCAGCCAATAACCCAACTAAGCTACAAATTATTATTCCCGCAAAAACCCAATTCCAAGGAATTATAAAACCTGTATTTAAAAAAGAGGCAAATATATTTCCCACTAAAATTCCTAAAACAATACCACAAAAAGCACCCATTAAACTAATAATTACGCTTTCAAATAAAAACTGTTGCCTTACATTACTACTCTTGCCTCCTATTGCTTTTATTAATCCAACTTCTCTGGTACGTTCGTTTACAGCCACCAACATTATATTCATTAACCCAATGGCAGCACCAATTAAAGTTATCATTCCAATGGCACCTGCACTACCAGTAATACTGCTTAAAAACCCAATGAACAATTCGGCAAACTTGTCGCTTTTTTCAATTGCAAAATTATCGGCATCAATTGGCTCTAGTTTTCTTACAGCTCTAAACACAGCTGTAGCTTCACTTGTGGCAACATCCAACTCGGCAACATTGTTTACCATTACACCAATTAAAAAAGAAGATGACGCTGTTTGTAAACGAGAAATATTGGTATATGAAGAAATCACCACATCATCTTGTCGTAAAAAACCACTAGATCCTTTTTCTTTTAAAACACCAATTACTCTGTATGGTATTCCTCCAACCCTGATAATTTTATCCAAAGGCTTTTCAGGGTTTTCGCCAAATAATTTTAAGGCTGTACTGCTGCCAATTAAACAAACATTTCTACCACTTTTTACATCTAAATTATTTAAATTTCGTCCTTGTACAATGTTGTATCCATTAACAGTTAAATAGTTTTCGTCGCCTCCAAAAATGGTTGTAACGGGATTGGTTTTTTTATTTTCATAACTACAATCAATTCCTCCCCCACCTCTTCTATAAATACTTACCAATGATGGAAAGTGATAATTGGCTTTAAAATATTCAGCATCGTCTTTTCTTATTACTTTATCTAAATTCGATTTCTTCTCTTTCCCTTTTGTTGATTTTTCTAATTTTCTTCCACCGAATTTAATATTAGAATCTTTGTATCTAATACTAAATGCATTGGCTCCCATGCTAGAAAAACTTTCTTTTAAACTTTGATTCATGGCTTCAATGGCTGTAATAATGCCTATTAATGCCATAATGCCAAAAGCAATAATGGTTACCGTAATGCCAGTACGTAGTTTATTGCCTTTAACTGTACGAAATGCCAATAAAAAAGAATCGGTAATAGTCATTGTACTCAATTAAAAATTAGGTTGAATAAAGATAAAAGAGAAATGTACATTTTATAGGATTAATTTATTGATTGGTGCAAATGATGTTTAATTTTTTAATAATTGCCATTGTATTATTTACAAGAACTACATAAAAAAACTCATCTATAAATATAGATGAGTTTTAAAATTTTTAGTTGATATTAAAAGTAGAAACAACCCAACAATGCATCTGGATAAACACCCAATACAATTATAATTACCGCCAATGCTATTAACGCATATTTAAACCTATTTGTAAAAGGCATAATGGTTGGTGTGCCTTCTTTAAAGTACATAGCTTGTATTACTTTAAAGTAATAATACACACTTACTGCTGCAAACGAAACACCAATAATTACCAATGTAACTGCAAAAGTTCCACCAGTTTTTAATACAGCAGCTAACATATAATATTTAGCAAAAAAACCAGCAGTTAAAGGAATGCCAGCCAATGAAAATAAAAATATAGTTGATGTAATAGCCAACACAGGATTGGATTTTGCTAAGCCATTGTAGCCTTCATAGCTATGATCTTCAAGCTTAATTAATACTGCAAAAATGCCAATGGTTGCCAATGAATATGCTGCAGAATACAACAAAATACCTTCTTTAGCTAAGTCGTTTTTTGCATATAAAGCAAACAACATAAAGCCAGCTTGTGCAATACTAGAATAAGCCAACATGCGTTTAACCGATTGTTGAAAAACGGCAGTAATATTTCCAATTAATAAAGTAGAAACGGTTACAATGAGCAATACAATTTTCCAAAGTGTGCCCATTTCTTCACTCTTGTTATAAAACAAAGTAATGATTGCTATAAAGCCTGCTGCTTTAACAATGGTTGCCATGAAGGATGTAAATACACTTGGAGCACCATCGTACACATCGGGAGTCCAAAAATGAAATGGAGCTGCCGATACCTTAAACAACATGGCTACAAATACGAACAATAAACCAACTACTTCTAAAATTGGCATTTGCTGCATAAATGTGCTTACTTGTTCTTTCGTAATTAACGAAATACCAAAATTGCCACTTGCACCATACATTAAAGCTATACCCATTAACATCAATCCTGTAGAAAACGAACCCATTAAAAAATACTTTAAGGATGCTTCATTACTTTTTAAATTTTTCTTTGCCGAACCTGTTAAAATGTACAATGGTATAGTCATAATTTCTATGCCCAAAAACATCATTAATAAGTTGTTGTAACTTGTTAGTACCCCAATTCCACACAACACAAAAAAGATAAGTGCTAAATAATCGGCTGGATAATTGCCCACTTTTACAATATCGCTACCACTTAATATTACAAATATTAGAGTAGATGCAATAGCAATGGTATTAAAAAACAAACCAAACTTGCCAAAAACCAACATACCTCTAGTATCAATTTTAAAAGCAAACCAATTGTATGTTTCAGCTAAATTGCCCAACAATAAAATAACCAAAGCAACAATAGCAATGTTTTTGATGGTTGATTTGCTATTGGTAGCAATGCCACTAAACATCATTACCACGCCCAATAAAGCAGAAAGTATTATTGCATTCATACGAATATATACCCTGTAAAGGAAAATTTAATTGTAGTGTTTTCACACCACTATTCATTAATATTATTTACCAAATACTGCATTTACAGTATCTTTTGTTAAATCAATCATTGGTTGAGGATACACCCCAAATACAATAACTACCACAACTATAACAGCCAACATTAATTGCACATTTGTCCCAACTTCTCCTGTTTTTTCTGTTACAGTAACTGTATTGCCATAAAATAATTTTTGCACCATTGTTAATGTATAAACTGCGGCTAAAATAATGCTAATTAAAGCTGCTGCAGTTATATAAACATTGAACTCAAATAAACCGTTGAACATTAAAAATTCACCAACAAATGCATTGGTTAATGGTAATGCAATATTGGCAAATGCCAATACAACAAACATGATAGCCAATACTGGAGCTTTATGTGCTAAACCTCCCAACTCACTCAATTTACGAGTGCCCGTTTTTTGTTCAATTGCATCGGCTACAATCCATAAGCCAATAACATTTATTCCGTGGTTGAACATTTGTATCATTACGCCTTTTAGTCCAATATCGTTCATTGAAAAAATAGCTGCACACATTAACCCAATATGAGCAATGGATGAATAAGCAATCAATCGCTTCATATCATCTTGCTTCATGGCTATTAACGATGCATACAACATTCCAATTACAGCAAGTACTACAATCAACATTGCGTTTGAGTGAACTGCATCTGGAAATATTGGAACCAACCAACGAATCACAGCAAATATGCCCATTTTAACCATAATGCCACTTAATACCATTGTTACAGCAGTTGGAGATTGTTCGTAAGCATCTGGCTGCCATGTATGAAATGGAAATATGGGCATTTTAATAGCAAATGCTATAAAGAATAACCAAAAACTCAATGATTGCTCCTGAGCTGTAAGTTTTAGTGCATAAAAATCTTTAATGGCAAAACTGTGGTGTGGTGTTTTAAAATATAGAAACAAAATACCCACCAACATTAACAATGAACCCAAGAATGTGTACACAAAAAATTTGAAGGTAACTGCAATTCTTTTTTCCCCACCCCAAATACTACATAAAAAGTAAACAGGTATAATGGCCAATTCCCAAAAGAAATAAAACAACAAACAATCTGCTGCAAGAAAAACGCCCATTAATCCAGCTTGCGTTAACAACATTAAGGCATAAAACTGGTTGGCATTTTTGTACTCATTTTTATAAGTTGCCGCAAAAATTATTGGGAAAGAAATTGCTGCTAAAAGGGTAAGCATTTTACTCATACCATCTAACGAAAGAGTAAAACGAGTGCCTAATGTTGGAATCCAACTTGCATCAAAATTGCCAAACTTAGCCGATGTGTATACAAAAATACTCAACAAGCTAACTGCTAAAGTTGCAACAGATGAGGCCAATGCCAATTGCTTACTAGCATTCCCTTTTACAAAAAAAGTGAATAGCCCTGCAACCAATGGAATAAATATAAGTAGTACCGGAATCATAATATTTTTTTCGTAAAGCTTAATTAAACAATTTTCCTACCCATCTTACAATTGATATATCATAAAACCACAAGAGTACAAATACAACAATGGCTAAAACCATAATCATAATGTAATTGCCGATCAAACCACTTTGTACCAATCGTATTTGTCTTGCAGAATACTGCACCAATTTTCCTACACCATTTACCGATCCATCGATAATATTTTTTTCGATAATATTCTTTAAAATATTGGCAAACGACATCAATGGTTTTACAATAATTGTATCATACAGTTCATCAACATACCATTTGTTGGCCAATACTTTTCCTGCACCTGTTGGTTCGTTTAATTCAGGCTTTTTACTGTATTTGTTAATGGCAAATAAAATTGCAATTGCTGCAATTGCAACAGAGCCAGCCATTAATGCATATTCTGTACTATGCTCAATATGAGGTGTTTTTTCAGACAACAACACAGGCGACAAAAAACCATGCAATTCATGATGCCCACCCAATATTTCTGGTATTCCAACCAAACCTCCAACAACACTTAACAATGCCAATACCATTAAAGGAATGGTCATTGATTTTGGAGATTCGTGTATATGATGTTCTTGATCTTGTGTTCCTCTAAACTTGCCTAAGAAAGTAGTAGCATATAAACGGAACATATAAAAAGCTGTCATGGCCGCACCTGCAACACCCAAGCCCCAATAAATAGGATTTTTTGCATAAGCAGCAGCTAAAATTTCATCTTTAGAAAAGAAACCACTGAATGGTGGAATTCCTGCAATAGCAATACAACCCAACAAAAAAGTTAAATGAGTAACGGGTAATTTCTTTTTCAATCCACCCATATTTCTTATATCTTGTTCATGATGCATGGCATGTATTACAGAACCTGCACCTAAGAATAACAATGCTTTAAAGAATGCATGTGTCATTACATGAAAGACTGCACCAGTATAAGCACCAACACCTAAACCCAAAAACATATAACCTAACTGACTAACAGTTGAGTAAGCCAATACTTTTTTAATGTCATTTTGTTTAATGGCAATTGTAGCTGCAAGCAAGGCAGTTGTAATACCAATAATTGCAATTATATGTTGTGTTATTTCACTTAAACTATACAATACGTTGCTACGAGCAATCATATAAATACCTGCAGTAACCATAGTTGCAGCATGTATTAATGCACTCACAGGTGTTGGACCTGCCATTGCATCGGGTAACCAAGTGTATAAAGGAATTTGTGCACTTTTACCCATTGCACCCACAAACAACAACAATGTAATTCCTGTAATATCAAATGGTGTAAGGTTGCCAGCCAAAGCAAAAACTTCACCATAAGCAACAGTACCTAATTTGGCAATAATCCAAAAAACAGCTAGTAAAAATCCAACGTCTCCAATACGGTTCATTACAAATGCTTTTTTAGCAGCATAATTGTAATTGTCGTTTTTAAACCAATAGCCAATTAATAAATAAGAACATAAGCCTACACCTTCCCAACCAATAAACATAATTACATAGTTGGCACCCAATACCAACAACAACATAGAGAATACAAATAAATTTAAATAAGCAAAATATCTTCCAAAATGTTGTGGTTCTTCTTCGTGCATATAACCAATAGAGTAAACATGAATTAGAAAACCAATACCGGTAATAATTAATAGAAATAATGCCGATAAACGATCTACCTGAAAAGCAAAATCTATCACCAATGGTTTTGCTCCATTAAAGTTTTCAATATTAATAAAATGAAAAGCATTGGCAATAAAACCATTGGTATCTTTTACTTCTACAAACAATACCAAACTAATAATAAAAGAAGCCAAAATTGCACCACTGCCAATGATGCCAATGAATGTTTTTGACAGCGACTTACGCCCCAAACCATTGATTAAAAAACCAAGCAACGGTAATAATGGAACTAAATAAACCAATTTGTTCATAAACCCTAAACCCCAAAAAGGGACTTCATTTATATGTTAGTTAATGCAGAAAAAAGTATTTGTGTTTTCTTCAAGTAGAAAAAAACTAATTCTTCAATCTGTTTAAAAAGTTAATATCTATTGATCTTGTATTTCTATACAACATTACAATAATTGCTAAGCCAACACTTACTTCGGCAGCTGCAACAACCATTATAAAAAATACAAATAATTGTCCATCAGTACCAACAGTTGTAGCTTTATCTGTTAAATAAGCTGCACCATGGTGCATTTTAGAAAATGCCACCAATAACAGATTTACAGAGTTTAGCATTAACTCTATGCACATAAAAATGATGATTACATTTCTACGTGTTAGCACACCCACAATTCCAATGCTAAATAAAGCCAGCGATAAATAAATATAATATTGTATAGGCATATACCCCAAACCCATTTAAGGGCTTTATTTATAGTTTAAAAATAAAATTTATTCACTCCATACTCCCCTTTAGGGGCAAGAGCTAATCTTTTTTACCAATAACAATGGCACCAACCATTGCACTTAAAAACAATACACTACTAATTTCAAATGGCACAACATAATCGTTAAACAACACTTTACCTAAATTGCCAATTAAACCAATTGATCCTTCACTAAGCATTACATTTTTACCACCAATTTCTTTAGAAACTGTTTGTGCATTAAATACAACATTGCTTGTACTTACTAAAAAACAGCCTCCAGCAATTGTACCAGCCAACTTCATCCATACATTTTTTTGAGGCTCCGATTCTTTGTTTAAATTAATAAACATTACCACAAATAAAAACAATACCATTATAGCACCTGCATAAACAATAAGGTTTACAATGGCTAAAAATTGAGCATTCAATAAAACATAATGACCCGATATGCAGAAGAAAACAAGAATTAACCACAATACACTATGTACAGGGTTTTTGCTTAATACCACCATTAAGGCACTAAGTATTGCCAAGCCACTTAAAATCCAAAATAATATTTGTACTGTGTTCATTTTAAATAAAAATTAAAAATTAAAAATTAAAAATGTGCTTCCGCTTTTAATTTTCAATTATCATTATTTCTTTTCCCCTCTTGCTTTTGCATATTCTTCTGGTTGTGTTTTTGGGTTGGGAATTAATAAATTATCCTTTCCATAAACAAACCCTTTTCTTGTATAATTAGCTGGTGCAAATGTTTCACTTAAATAAATTGCATCTTTAGGACAAGCCTCTTCACACAATCCACAAAAAATACAACGCAACATATTTATTTCGTACTTGGCTGCATATTTTTCTTCTCTGTATAAATGTTCTTCTCCTGGTAAACGTTCTGCAGCTTCCATTGTTATTGCTTCTGCAGGGCAAGCCACTGCACATAAACCACAAGCAGTACAATTTTCACGGCCTTCCTCATCTCTATTTAATACATGTAAGCCTCTAAAAACTGGACTAAATGGTCTTTTTTCTTCAGGGTATTGAATGGTAGGCACTTTCTTAAACATGTGCTTAAAAGTGATAATCATACCCTTCATAATATTCCATAAATAAATCTGTTCAAGAAAACTCATTGGTTTTCTATCAACCGATTTTGCTCTATTTGTTAATGCCTGCATAACCACATTCCTCAAAAAGGAGGACACTCTTTTTTATTTGTTTGCAAATATATTTTTTGTTACCAACTAAACAACTTTATTCAACGTTCTCGGTGTCACTCACTTCAAGGTTCTGTTCTTTATTTACCATAAACCACGAAGGTTTTATTAAATAAACTATACCTGGAATGATGAATAAAATCACTAAAACTAAAACAACCCAAACAAGATTTTCTGCTATTGCAGAACTCTTATTTTCAATTCTATCTTTCAACCTTAATAAAAAACGAAGAATGTACAACCCTACCAAAAAATAGAAGAAGTAGTTCATGCCTTTCTTCCATACTGGTTTTACACCTTCATCTCGTCTTAAACTTTTCCATTTCATAGAACTTAAAACTTAAACCCGTTGTGTCTCCATAAAATAAAAGCTGCTGTTACAACCATGTTTAACAATGCCAATGGTATCATTTTTTTCCAGCCTAAATTCATTAATTGATCATATCTAAATCTTGGAATCGTCCATCTAATCCACATAAACACAAAAATAAAAATTACCACTTTTGCCATTAATGTTCCCACTTGTAACAAGGCTGTTAAGTTGCCCAAACTACCAGCATACAATTTAGCATCGTCAACAAAAGGAATATCGTAACCACCAAAATATAAAGTTGCCATTACAGCACTACTCATAATCATGTTTATGTACTCAGCAAATAAGTAAAAACCCAATTTCATGGAAGAGTATTCTTGGTGGTATCCAAAATTTAATTCATTTTCAGCTTCAGGTAAATCAAAAGGCGTTCTATTACATTCTGCCAATGCACAAATAAAGAACAGCAAAAATCCAAATGGCTGATATACTACATTCCACCAACCAGTTTGTTGGTCTTTTACAATTTCTCCTAACGACAATGTGCCAGTTACCATTACCAATGCAATTAAACTTAAACCCATTGCCAACTCGTAACTAATGGCTTGAGAAGCTGCACGTAAAGCTGCCATTAAACTAAACTTATTGTTACTTGCCCAACCACCAATCATAATGCCATACACACCCATACTTACAACAGCAAAAATGTACAACATAGCAATGTTTACATCGGCAATTTGAAGGCTTATTTTCCTATCAAACAATTCAATTGTACCAGCCCAAGGTATAACAGCACAGGTCATAAGAGAAGCAGTCATTGCCAAACCTGGCCCTAAAATAAACAACCACTTACTGGCATGTGTTGGTATAATTTCTTCTTTGGTAAACATTTTAACTCCATCGGCCAATGGTTGTAATAAACCAAATGGACCAGCACGGTTAGGGCCTGGTCTATCTTGTAAAATAGCAGCTACTTTACGTTCGGCAAACGTGGTATATAAAGCAACTCCTAAAGTTGCAAAAACGATGATTACAATTAAAGCTAATTTTTCAATTAACAAAAAAGCGTCCAATGCTAATAATGTCATAACTATTCAATGTCTTTTAATATAATTTCTATTTGTTCTTTCAAAATAGGAATATGCTCTGATGCAACTTCCCAAATTAAATCGTAATTAATGCCAAAATATTCGTGCACTACAATATTTCTCAATCCCTTTATTTCTGCCCAACTAACTTCATTGTACTTTAGTTTTAGCTGTTCAGTAATATTAACAGATGCTTCTCCAATAATTTCAATCCATTTTACAACTGCAATTCTAAGTATATGATTGTCTATAAAAGATTGCTCATTACTATTGCCAATTGCAAGTTCAATTTCTATACAACAATCAAGCATGTGCTTTAATCGTTGTGTATCGCCTAAGCTACTTTTCATAGATAATTAATTTGTCTTCATCTATAAATGGCTTTAAATGCTTATTCACCCAAGCATGGCTAACTATATCAACTTTCTTATTGAGTTTATTGGCCAAATCTTCATTCCAAAGAAAATATTGCATACCCAATTTTTTATTCTTCTCAACATCAATTAAAACATCTACATCACTATTTTCATCAGCTTCACCTCTTGCATAAGAACCAAATAACCAAACTTTAGATACAGGTTTATCTTTAAAGAAATCTGCAATTGCTTGTTTTATATATTCTTTAGATAAAATCATTATTTAAAATCGTTTGAATGAGCTGGTCTATCCAATTTACTCAACTCAATATTTGTTTTATTCACTTCACTCACACTGTGTATATCCATCAATAATTTTGGACTTCTCCCTTTTAAAATCTTGGGCATTGTTTCTTCTGGTTTTGTTACACCAACATAATGACCTTGAGAAATTACCGAATGACGATTTACATTTGTTGGCCCTTCAATTGTCCAATCTGTAACTTGTTTTTTATCAAATCTACATTCATTACAAATCCAACCAGTTTTGCCATTGCTAGCTTCTTTCACTTCGCCCCACTCATCTTTTCTTACAGTTACTCTAAATACTTCATCACCTCTCATCCACAATTGTGCTTCACCACAACATTTTGGATTGCTACAATCTCTATGAGCATTTACTGGCTTAGTAAACCAAACACGATTTTTAAATCGGAACGTTTTATCTGTTAATGCACCTACAGGGCAAACATCAATTACATTTCCAATAAAATCGTTTTGTAAATTCTTTTCAATCATGGTAGCAATTTGGGCATGATCGCCTCTATCTAAAATACCATGTTCTCTTTTTTCTGTTAATTGATCTGCAACAAATACACAACGATAGCAAAGTATGCAACGTGTCATGTGTAATTGAATTTTATCGCCTAAATCTACTTTATGAAAAGTTCTTCTTTGAAACTCATAACGAGTACCTTCTTTGCCATGCTCATAGCTTAAATCTTGCAAATGACATTCGCCAGCTTGATCACAAATTGGGCAGTCTAACGGATGATTGATTAACAAAAATTCAACTACGCCATTTCTTGCATCCAATACTTTGTCGGAAGTAATGTTTTTTACTTCCATTCCATCCATAACAGTTGTTCTACAACTTGCTACCAATTTAGGCATTGGACGTGGGTCTTTTTCGCTGCCCTTGCTTACTTCTACTAAACAAGTTCTACACTTACCACCACTACCTTCTAACTTGCTATAATAGCACATTGCAGGTGGTGTTACTTCGCCCCCAATTTTACGAGCAGCATTTAAAATAGTTGTTCCAACAGGAACTTCAATGGTAATGTTGTCGATTGTTACTTTAAATAAGTTATCCATAAAGTCAAAAGTTAAAAGTCAAAAGTCAAAAAATATTACTGACTAGACTTTACTATTATTGAACCAATAATTTTAGATATTTCATCCGCCTCTTTAATCAACTCTTTCACTTTCAGTTTAGGAACTTCTATACTCTCTGCAATTAAACACAACCAATATTTAGTTTCGTTGGCCGATTTAAGAGCTATTGAATAATAGTTTTTCCAATCTTTTTTAGAACTGCCTGCTTTACCTTCTACTACATTGGCTCCAATTGATGTTGCACTTCTTAATAGTTGGTCGAACATAGAGTGAAATATTTTTTCATA